>Ga0247712_1000006_pt1 | contig 134741 bp, 146 predicted proteins | sample 44E_DmetaG_FD_186033 | JGI IMG/M metagenome (GOLD analysis project Ga0247712, IMG submission 186033) | Soil microbial communities from hillslope of Landscape Evolution Observatory, University of Arizona, Oracle, AZ, United States - 4-4-E_D | ecosystem: Engineered > Artificial ecosystem >...
CCCAGCCGCCGCGCCCCTTCGACCGCGAAAGCTCGCTGAGGCCCCAGAGAACAATCGCCAAATCGCCGCTGTCGAAGCCGCCACCACGGCGACGGCGGCGTTTTCCGCCCTTGCCGCGATAGCGCTGGCCCGACGCCGAACGGGCAATCGACATCAGAACGAACATCGCGATCATCACCCAGAAGACGATCGGCATGGGATTGAAGCCGCGCGACGAGCGGCCCGCCTCCGCCTGGCGAACCTGGTCGGCGCGCGCCTGCGCTTCCTCAGGCGGCAGCTGCATCTGCTCGAGGATCGCGTCGGCACCGGCCATGATCCCCCCCGCCATGTCGCCGTCGCGGAAGCGCGGCAGGATGGAGTCGCGGATGATCCGCCCGGCAAGGATGTCGGGAAGGAAGCCCTCGGCACCATAGCCGGTCTCGATCCTCACCTTTCGCTCGCTGGGCGCGACCAGGAGGATGACCCCGTCGTCCTCCTTTTCCCGGCCGATGCCCCAATGGCGGCCGAGCCGATAGCCGTAGTCCTCGATCGCCAGGCCATCGAGGCTGCGCACCGTGGCGACGACGAACTGCCGCCCGGTCGCTGCCTCGAGCGCTTCCGACTTGCTCGAAAGGTCGATCGCCTGCTCGGGGCTGAGCAGCCCCGCCTGGTCGACGACGCGGCCGGTCAACGGCGGGAAATTCTGCGCCGCGGCGGGGGCCGCGACAAACAGCAGCACCGTCATTACGAGCGCAGGGAAGCAATCCAGCACCTTCCTATGGATCGCCGCGTCGCTGCGCTCCTCGCGATGACGGTTCGTGATCAACCCGCGGTGTTGAAGTCGACCGTCGGCGCATCCTCCGCGCCCGGCGCGGATTCGAACGGAACCTTGGGCTTGGCCCCGTAAAAGATGCGGGCGCCGATCGCGTCGGGGAAGGTGCGGATGGTGGTGTTATACCTCCGGACCGCCTCGTTGAAGTCGCGGCGCTGGGTGCGGATCCGGTTCTCGGTGCCCTCGAGCGCGACCATCAGGTCGGCGAAGCGCTGCTGGCTCTGAAGCTGGGGATAGCGCTCCATGATCACGGTACCGAGCAGGCTGCGAGCGCCGGCGAGACCGGCCTGCGCCTCGTTGTAGGCGCGCACCGCCTGGGGATCGTCGAGTTGCTCGGGCCGGAGGTTGACCGCGGTCGCGCGGGCCCGGGCCTCGGTGATCTGGGTCAGGATCCGTTCCTCGCTTCCGGCCGCGGCTTTGACCGTTTCGACGAGATTGCCGACGAGGTCGTTGCGGCGCTGATATTCCGCCTGGAGGTTGCCGAATTCGGCATTGACCTGCTCCTCGGCCGTCGGAACAGAATTGAGACCGCACCCGGCGAGCACGAGGGCTGCGAGCGGCGCCAGCAGTTTGAGGCGAAGTGCGGTCATTGCGATCATCCCCTTGTTGCGTCGGCGAGAGAGTTAGAGGCAGCCGCGCTGTTTTACAAGAACAACACACGGCCGGCTGCTTTTCATCGCCTCCGGGGGAATCTAAGTCGGCGCCATGAAATGGCTGCTGATCATCGGCGCGATCGTGCTCGTCTTCCTGGTCGCGTCAGCCGGCCGGCGGGCGAAGCAGCGCGCCGCCGTTCGCGGGCTCCGCGAGCATTTCCCGCACATCGCGCGATTGCGGCTGGTCGCCGCCTGCCCGGGGCTGAACGGCCTGCTCGACGAAGCTTCGCTGCGGATCCTGTTCGACTGGATGCTCATCGAGCTTTATCGCCGCACCGGAACGTCGACATTCGGCGAGCTTATGCGCTGGCACATCGAGAACCAAGGCCGTGCCGACGACCTGATGGCGGCAGTCACGCGCGATGCCGTCGGCCGGCTGCCCGCCCCAGTGCTCGCCGAGATCGACGATTGCGGTGGCCGATCGATGGTCGCCGTCATCATCGACGAGTCGCTGGTCGAAGCCGGCCGCCGGACCGGGCCGGTCGCCAGCAGATATGTGTGAGAAGTGGGGAGCTTCTGTTGCCCGGCGCTCCCCAAGCCGCTGGAATCCCCTTCTGTTGCCCGGTGGGGTCCGACCGCGCTTTCGTCACCTTACCTAAAGTCCGTGAGGACGTCGGTTAGGCAGCAATTGCGAGCGCCTCGTTATCGTTGGCACTTGTGTGAATGAGCCGTCACGGTGGTCTCATACCGACCGGCAACCAGGCCTTTACTGCACTCGTCGATCCTGTTTCGCCCCCATCAGCAGCGGCGGAAAAGCTTGTCGCCATCCGTGCCCGCCGCTGGTGGTGGAGGCGCCGGGGTACTGCCCCCCGGGTCCGAAATGCCTATTCCACCTAGCAATCTACCGGCATAGCCGGGTCACCCCGGCAGGGTGCAAGATAGGGATTTCCGACCCGAATCACAAGGATTCGCCGGTCTGCCGCCAATTTGCGGCTGCCAGGACACTGGCCTTTTGCGATACACTGCTGATATGACTGACCCTATCATTCGTTAAGTCCAAGGGGATCCATTCGATGAAGAAGCTTGCCGTCGCTCTTGCCGCCTGTGCCACGCTCGCGCTCGCCGCCTGCGGCACCAACCGCGACGATTCTCTCGCCAACGTCCAGGAAAACCAGGCGCCGGCCGACGACCTCAACCTGCTCGCCAACGACGCCGCCAACGATGCCGCGGCCGAAGCCGAGGCACTCGGCACCCAGCAGCAGCAGCTCAACCAGGAAGCCAATACCGCCGAAGACACGCGCGAGCCGGCCGAGGACGAGGACGTCAGCGGCATGTAGGCCGGGCCCCGGTTCCCGCTCAGATCTGCCGCCGGGCTCATCCCGGCGGCCTTTTTCTTTGCTGGCCCCTCGGCTAGCGCCGCGGGCGATGAGCCAAGACGCGATCCCGGCCGCGACCCTGGTGCTGGTGCGCGAGCGCGCCTCCGGCCCGCCCGAGTTGCTGATGGTGGAGCGGGCGGCGGGCATGGCCTTTGCCGGCGGCGCCCTCGTCTTCCCGGGCGGCCGAATCGACGATGAGGACCGCGAATTCGCGGCCCGGCTCGGCCTCGGCGACGACGGAGCGGCGAGGATCGCCGCGATCCGCGAGACCATCGAGGAAACCGCCATTCCCGTCGCCATGGGGGGAATCCCGCGCGCCGAGCACTGCCTCGAGCTTCAGGCCGCGCTCGCCGCCGGCCAGGATTTCGCCAGCCTTCTCGATCAGGCCGGGCTGGAACTGGATGCCGCCGCGCTCACCCCCTTCGCCCGGTGGGTGCCGAAGTTCCACGCGACCCGCCGCTTCGATACTTTGTTCTTTGTCGCTGCTGCGCCCGCTTCCGATCGCGAACCGAACGCGCTCACTGGTGAATGCACCAGCGCTTTCTGGATCGGCGCCGCCGAAGCGCTCGAGCGCGAGCGCCGCGGCGACGCGCAGCTGATCTTCCCAACCCGCCGCAACCTCGAGCGGCTCGCCCGCCACTCCAGCCTCGACGAGATCCTTGCGGACGCCGCCGCTCATCCGGTCGAGCCGATCACTCCATGGGTCGAGGAGGTGGGCGGAGAGAAGTTCGTCACCATCCCGGACAACCTCGGCTATCCGGTGGTGAGCGAAAAGCTTGAAGGGCTATGGCGAGGCTGATCCGCCGCCTGGTCGGCTGGCTGATCGTCCTGGTCGTCCTTGCCGGCCTCTACCTTGCCGGCAGCGAATATGTCCGCCGCCACCCCCAGGACGTGCCATGGACCGAGCTGGACCTCGATCATCCGATCGGCGCCTTCACCGGCCGCAAGCTCGCTGCGCTGGCCGACGATCCGCAGCTTTGCCGGACGCTGCTCGAGCGCGCCGGGGTCGGCGATGCCGCCGTGCCGCCGCGAGACGACGGCCCCGACTGCGGCTACGACGACGGCATTCGCTTCGCGGCCGACGGCCGCGAGCTCGTCTATTTACCGGCTGGAGTCGTCACCAGCTGCCCAGTCGCGGCGGCCATGGCCTTGTTCGAGCGGCAAATCGTGCAGCCCGCGGCGCTTCGCCATTTCGGCCGGAAGGCCAGCGCAATTGACCATAGCGGAAGCTACAGTTGCCGCCGGCTCTATAATCGCGAGGAGGGCAGGTTCAGCGAGCATGCGAGAGCCAATGCGCTCGACATCATCGGCTTTCGGATCGACGGCGGTGAGCGGGTCAGCGTTTTGCGGGACTGGCCGCGCGAGGGGCCCCGGGCCGACTTTCTCGAGGAGGTCCGCGACGGCGCCTGCCGACTATTCTCGACCGTGCTGTCGCCCGATTATAATGAAGCGCACGCCGACCATTTTCACTTCGACCAGGCGCAGCGCGGCGCGCGCGGCTGGCGAATGTGCCGGTAGCCGCGGCGACAGGGAGGACACAACCCGGCCAATTCACGCCGATGCCGTCCAGGACCCGCAATGGGACTGGCCGCAACCCGAATTCAGCCAGTCGGAGGTCGCGCGGCTCTCTTCGAGCAGCCATTCGCGAAACAGCCGGACGGGCGTCCGCTTCTGCGAATCGCTGCGAAAGCGGGTGATGAACGCCCATTGGGTCCACTTGCCCTGTTTCTCCGGGTAAGCGAGCGTGATGCTGCCGCTGTCGAGGAGATGGCGAGTGAGGGCAAGCCCGCACAGAGTGAAGCCGGCATGCGCGAGGACCGCGTCCAGTGCCGGTTTCATGCGCTGGAAACGGATGCCGCGGGCGGGTTCCGTCCGAACCAGCCCGTTTTGTTCGATCCACGCCGGCCATGAAATCACCGCCGGGTCATCCTTGTAAAAGTCGAGGTGAAGGAGCGGGTAATCCTCGAGTCGCAATTCCGAAGGTCGCGCAGCCCTGCGCTTGAAGGTTGCCGGCGAGCAGATTGGCGCGACGAGATCGTGGAACATGATGTCGGCTCGGGCCGGCCCGGTCGGCGGCTCTGCGAATTTGATTTCGCAATCCACCTTCCCCAGCCTCAGCGGTGCCTCTCCGACGCCGTTCACGCAGAATTTGACGTGGGGATGCGCCTCTTTGAAGCCGCCCAGCCGAGGATCCAGCCAAAGTTCGACGAAGTCGGGTGGGGCCGCGACATGGATTTCGCAGCCACGCTGAAGCTCGAGCGCGTCCGCCGCCATCCTGAGCTCGCCGAACGCTTGTTGGAGATGCGGCAGCGCTTCGACGAGCGCCGGGGCGGCGTGAATACCCGTCCGGCCGCGCACCAACAGCTCGGATCCGAGATAGTCCTCGAGGACCTTGACGCGCTGTCCCACAGCTGCGGGCGAAATTCCAAGCACCTCGGCGGCTGCCGCCAGCGAACCCATTCGAGCGGCGAGCTCTAAAGCCTGAAGTGACTTCAAGTGCGACGGCGCGACCACGAAGTGATCATAAAGAAAACCTTTAGACAGCGCCAGAAACTTTAGTTTGCCAGTCGAAAGCTCTTGCAAGAGAATCAGGGCCTCATCTGACCGGGAGAGCCGACATGGGTGATCTTAGACGATTCATGGTTCAGCGCGATATTCCAGGGATTGGGGGAATGTCGGTCGTAGAGCTTTGCGGTGCCGCCAGGGCATCCAATCAGGCGATCGAGAAGCTCATGCCCAATCTCCAGTGGCAGCACAGCTATGTGGCGGGCGACCAGACCTTCTGCATCTACCTTGCCGACAGCGAACAGACGATCCGTAAACATGGGGAGATGAGCGGCATTCCAGTCACCGCCATCACCGAGATTCCACAGATCATCGACCCCCTCACCGCCAACAACTGAAGTGTGCGTGCGTAAACTCAAGAAGAGGAAGAGCGACATGTTGAAGGCGAAGCACGACAAAAAAATACGAATGGCAGCAGCGGCCGTCATCCTCGGCTGCGCGAGCAGTGCCGGGGCGCAGCAGGGAACACCGACCTGTTCCGATGTCCTCGACATCGATGTCCACGGCCACCACGTCGTCGCCGACTATGTCACCGGCATCGGCCACGACACGATGACGAGCTGGCCTCCGAGCGGCAGGCAGGTCGGCGCCGCAGTGAAGGCCAATCGCGGCGCGGCGACACCCGGCGGCCCCGGTCCGGGGTTCCATTTCCCCAACGGCTTCGCGCCGGGTGCGTCCTTCTGCACCGATTCGAATTCGCCTGGCTGGCACGTCGGCGAGTAGACACCCTTACAATCCTGGCGAGGCCCCGCACCCCTCCCGAGGCGGCGGCCTCGTCAGCTTCAGGAAACCTGCACCGAGCTGACGGCATCGGCAGCCCCATCCGAGTCGCGGGCCGGGCAGCAAAAAGGGGCCCGCGGAAAACCGCGGACCCCTCATTGAGCCGATCCGGCTGACGATTATTTCAGATGGTTCGAAAGATGCTTGTTCATTTCGAACATGCTGACCCGGTCCTTGCCCCCGAAGACCCTCTTCAGCTTGTCGTCCGCCATGATTTCCCGTTTGTTTTGCGGGTTTTGCAGGTTGTTCTTGCGGATGTGGTCCCACACCTTCGAAACGACCTGGCTGCGCGGCAGCGGGTCGCTGCCGGTGATTGCCGCGAGATCCGAAGACGGTTGAACCGGGCGGGCCAATCCGCCCCCTGCACTACGACCAGTCCCTTTTGCCATCAGGCCCTCCTGTTGTTCCCCTCTAGATAGAGCGCAAAGCGGCCCTCTTTGCAATGCCGTTGCAGAGGGAAAATCAGCGGTCCGCGGTCCGGAACGGAACGATCCGGTTGCCGGCGTCATGGCCGATGTCGGCGGAACCCCCGAAAGCGATGCCCGACCGGGCGCACCAATCGCGTACGATCGCCTGTTCGTCCTGCCCGAAATCGGGCTCGTTGGGCTGGATGTCCCCGACCCTTCCGAGCCGCAGCCTGGCGACGCGGCGCAGGTTGGCGCTGGCGGTGACGTGGAACATCAGGCGGTCGACCCGATAGAGGTGCTCGCTGACCTCCTCGATCAACAGGTCGACGCCGGTGAAGTCGGGCTCGAGCGGGGTGCCGGTCAGCGTCGCCAGAACGGTCAGGTTGAACGCCATGGCCGGCAACCGCAGATCGGGCTCGAGCGCCGCCGGGTCGCGCCGCACCAACCAGTCGAGCGCGCGCTCGACCGCCGCTTCGCCGTTATCGCGCATCACGTCCTGCGGCATCGGCCCCCAGGCCACGTCGAGCCCGGCCTTGTGGAAGGCGGCGTGAAGGAAGCCGGCATCGCTGTAGCCCATGTACAGCTTGCCACGGGCTGCATCCGGCAGGTCGGCGGCCGCCGCCTCGGCGATCCGGTTCGACCCATAGCCGCCCCGGGCGAACCAGACGGCGCCGACCGAAGGGTCGGCCATGACTTCGCGTAGCGCCGACAGGCGCTCGCCGTCGCTTCCGGCGAAATGGCCGTCGCTCGCAAAGCATTGCGGGTGCACGGCCAGCTGGCAGTCGCCGCGCCGGTCGGCGATTCGGCGGACCGCATCGGCCGCCTCGCGCTTCAGGGTGCAGCTCGGGGCGACGATGGCGATCTTCATGGGCCATTTCCTATTTGTCTTGCACGCCCCACGGCAATAGGGCCGCGGCGATGATCGACACCCCGACCTTCTTTTGCGGAATCGGCGGCAGCGGCATGCTGCCCCTCGCCTCCATCCTGCGCGCCTCGGGGGTGCGAGTCGCCGGCTCCGACCGTTCGCTCGATGCCGGCCGAACCGCCGCCAAATTCGCTTATCTCCGCTCGCTGGGAATCCAGCTCTTCCCCCAGGACGGTTCCGGCCTCGAGCCGGGCATGACCCTGGTGACCTCGGCGGCGGTCGAGGACAACGTCGCCGACGTCGTTCGAGCCCGCGAGCTTGGCCTGACGCACCTCACCCGGCCGCAATTCCTTGCCCGGCTGCTCAATTCCGCGCAGCGCAGCGTCGCGGTCGGCGGCACCAGCGGAAAATCGACCGTGACCGGGATGATCGGCTGGATTCTCCAGGCCTGCCATCGCCAGCCGACGGTGATGAACGGCGCCGTGATGAAGAATTTCATCACCCCCTCGGCGCCGTTCGCGAGCGCCCTTGTCGGCGACCCCGAGCTGTTCGTCAGCGAAGTGGACGAGAGCGATGGCTCGATCGCGCTCTACCAGCCGGAAGTCGCGGTGCTGACCAACATCAGCCTCGACCATAAGGAGCTGGCCGAGCTCCGCGGGCTGTTCGCCGGCTTTCTCGGCTCTGCGCGCAAGGTCGTGCTCAACCTCGACGATCCCGAGACTCGCGCGCTCGGCGACCTTGCCGGAGCCGGTAAGTGCATCGGCTATGGCCTCGATAGCCCGGGCGCCGAGCTCAAAGGCAAGAATCTCGAATTGCTTGCCGAGGGCGCCAGCTTCACCGTCATCGCCGACGGCGACAGCCATGAGGTGAAGCTCAAGGTTCCCGGACGTCACAACGCATCCAATGCGCTGGCGGCGCTGGCCGCGACCCGGGCGCTCGGAGTGCCGCTTGCCGAGGGCGCCGCCGCGCTCTCTCGGTTCGAGGGGCTTCGGCGCCGCCTCGAGCATGTCGGAACCGCAGGCGGGGTGACGGTGATCGACGATTTCGCCCATAATCCGGACAAGGTCGACGCCACACTGGAAACGCTCCGCGCCCACCCCGGACGTCTGCTGATCCTGTTCCAGCCGCACGGCTTCGGGCCGCTGGCGAAGATGGGCGAGGAGCTGGCCCGAAGCTTCGCCGATGGCATGGCGGCCGGCGACCGGCTCTATCTCACGGACCCCGTTTATCATGGCGGGACGACGGAACGGGTCCGCGGATCCGACTGGCTTGCCGGGGCGGTGCGCGACCTGGGCGCCGATGCCGTACACATTGCCGACCGCTCCGCCATCGCCGAAGCGCTGCTCGTGGAAGCGTCGCCGGGTGACCGGATCGTCATCATGGGCGCGCGCGACGACAGCCTCAGCGAGTTCGCTTCAGAGCTGGTGACGAGGCTCGAGGAAAAGGATTTGGCGGAAACCGGTTCGGCCGACGCGGGTTGAGCCTGCATGGCCAAACCCGGATCCGTGATCGGCTGGAAGCTACCGAGTGACGAGCGCGACATTCTGCTCCGCCGATTCCCGCCGCGTTACGACAATACCATCGCCGACCACGTGACCTTGCGCACCGGCGCCAGCGACGAAACTCCGCTGCCGCGGGAGGTCGACGCCCGGGTGGTCGGCCACGCCGACGATGGCGACAGCCTTGAATGCCTGGTGGTCGAGCTCGACGGCACCGTCGACCGGCCCGACGGATCGATCTACCACATCACCTGGTCGCTGGGGCCCGGCAGGAAAGCGCGCGAATCGAACGACGTGCTGCGCGACCGCGGCTGGCAGCCGATCGACGCGCCGCTTACGATAACGGTCGAGCCCGCTCGCTTCTGACCATGCCGCGGCTGTTCCTGGATGCCGACGGAGTCCTGGCCGACTTCGACTCGGGCGTTCGCGAGCTGCTGGGAATGCATCCTCGCGCCTTCGAAGCCAAACATGGTCGCGGGGAGTTCTGGCGCCGGCTGGCTAAGGCCCCGGACTTCTACGCGCGCCTTCCCGAAATGCCGGACGCACGTCGGCTGTTCGACGCCGTGAAGCATTTGAAGCCGACAATCCTCACCGGACTGCCGATCGGCAAGTGGGCGGCGCCGCAGAAGGTCAAATGGGCGGCCGAGCATTTTCCCGGAGTGCCGATCGTCACTTGCATGGCGCGCGACAAGCACAAGCATATGGAAGCTGGCGATGTCCTGGTCGACGACCGCGAAAACCACCGCCCTGCCTATGAGGCGGCAGGCGTCGTGTTCATCCACCACAAGAATGCCGAGGACAGCATCAGGCAGCTCGCGCGGATATTTCCGTCGGTGAAGGCGGGCGGTTAGGCCGCGGTCTTGAGGTCGACTTTTTCGACCCATTCAGGCCAGAACACCGGCTCGCGGTTCGACCAGCCGGGCGCCGTTGCAGCGCTCTCGCTAATCGACTGCAGAAGCACTCGCCGCCGGTCCGGGTGCAGGTGCGGGAGGGCGGCAGCGGCACAAAAGGACGCCGGAAGCCAAGGCCTCGAAGCCGCGCCCATCAGCCGCTCATAGAGGAAGCGATAGCCGGCGAAGTTGGGCAGCCTGTCCTGGCCGAGGTCGAAGGCGGAGAGTGCCACGAGCATGCCCATGAACGGCTCGATCATGTCGAGGCCGCTGTCATCGGGCACCTGCAGGCGCAGGTGGTCGAGCTGCTTGTACAGACGCGCCTGGGCACGAATCGATGCCGCCTCGCCCTCGTCTCGGGCCCAGCATTCGATCGCATCGCGGCGTCCGTAGGCTACGTCGAGGGAACGGCGAATGTAGCGCTGCGTAGCTTTCGGAAAGCTCGCAAACTCCTTCATCTCCGCGATCAGCAAAGCCCCGCTTGCCGGCTGGCTTGTGCGCGTGATCATGAACCCGACTCCTTTCGCCTAGGCGGGATCATGCGGCGCTTTTGGTTGCCGATTCCTTAACCACGGTCCCACCCCCCATTCATGTTGAATCACGGGGGAGTCACGGCGGCAACATGAAATCTTCACGGTTCGTCGCTTGGTCGGCGACTGTTGGATATTTGCAACTCGGGCGCTTCTAAGACGGCGTCTTAGCTTCGTCCGGAAAACCCGAGGAAGGAACAGGTTCGTCGTCGCACCCCGGTTGGGATGCCGACGACGGGTCGGAGGCGTCCATCGATTCGTCGCTGCCGACATCCACCTTGGCGTCAAGGTCGTGCGGGTGCCGGCTGAGCTCCTTCTCCAGTTCGGCCTCGGGATCCTTCGAGATCACCGGCGGCGGCACCGATTCTTTTTTGTCTTTGTCCATGGCGAGATCCTCGAGCCAAACACTGTGCCGGCTGTAACGACGGCCGGGGCCCGCCGTTCCTGCGGCCGGCAGCCCGTTTGTCGGTTGGTCGTTCGACAGACGTTTCCGCGGCTTCTGCGAACATGACGCCGGGTCATTGCCCGGACGCAGGCTGTGCAAGTAACATGGCGGCGATGCATGCAACTCTGCCCCGGCCACGGACCGGCCGCCTTGCCGACTGGCCACTCGCCCTCAAGTCGATCGCCGGCTTCTGGCTTTTCTATGCGGTGACACTGATCGCCCGCGCTTTCCTTGGCGCGGACCCCGTGACGATGCTTCAGAACCGACTGCTGCCGATCGGCGCCGGGGTCGCGCTCACTGTCCTGATTTATCTCGCGATCCGGCTCGCCGGCGGCAAGACGCTTCGCCGCAAGGCGGTTGTCGCCGGGATCGGCTGCTTCGTCGCCGCCGGATCGATGGCGGCGCTGCTGATGGCGTTGGACAAGAGCATGCGCGAGAGCCGCGAGGAGCATCGCTACCAAGCGCGGGAAGGTTTCGTCATCATCGAGAAGGGCCACACCATCCGGATCGAGCGGAGCGCGACCGAGCCCCTGGTTCTAACCCTGCCGCGCATCAGCGAGCTCGATCCCTACAAAAGATTCCGTATTGCGGCCGACGCCGCCGTCATCTGGCTGTTCTTCTTCGCCGCGTGGAGCGCCTTTTATCTCGCGATACAGGCGCAGGCGGAAGCGCACGGCGCGCGACGCCGGGCAGCCGAAGCGGAAAGCGCCGCACGCTCGGCCCAGGTCCGAGCGCTGCGCTACCAGGTCAACCCCCATTTCCTGTTCAACACGTTGAACTCGCTGTCATCCCTGGTGATGTCAGGGCGGCCGAACGAGGCCGAGGAGATGATCCTCAAGCTCTCAACCTTCTACCGCTCCACCCTCTCGCTCGAGCCAACCGCGGACATCACCCTGGCCGAGGAAATCGATCTCCAGCGGCTCTATCTCGACATTGAGAAGGTTCGCTTTCCCAAGCGGCTCCAGGTCGAGATCGACGTTCCCTCGGAGCTCGAGTCGGCGCTCCTTCCGGCGCTGCTGCTCCAGCCAATCGTCGAAAACGCGATCAAGCACGGCGTGTCTGCCACACGCGACAAGGTGCTGTTGAGAATTGCCGCGCGCGAGGCGGGCCCGGGTCGGCTTACGCTCGAGGTAAGCAACACGGGCGGGAATCGACCGGCTCGCCCCGGCAGCGAGCCGCTGGACGGGACCGGCGTCGGCCTTGGCAACGTGTGTCACAGGCTCATAGCGCGTTTCGGTACCGCCGCTCAGTGTGAGTTTGGCCCGACCGAGGATGGTGGTTATCGTGTTCTTATGACACTGCCGCTGGACCGGTCGGATGGAGCCTGAAAAAGAAATTCGAGTCCTCGTCGCGGACGACGAGCCGCTCGCCGCCGAGCGTCTTCAACTGCTGCTAGCGCAATGCGATGGTATCGACCTCGTCGGAATCGCCAGCGACGGCGAGGGCGCGGTCCGACTGGCGCAGGCACTATCCCCTGACCTGATGCTGCTCGATATCGCCATGCCGGGTGAGGATGGCATCGGAGTGGCGCGCGCGCTCGCCAAGCGGGAGCGGCCGCCGGCCGTCGTCTTCATCACCGCCTTCGACCAATTCGCAGTCGCCGCGTTCGAGGTCGAAGCGGTCGATTATCTGATGAAGCCGGTGGAGCCCAAGCGGCTGCGGCGCGCGCTTGACCGGGCTCGAGCCTATCTGAAGCGGCGCGATTCGGGCGAGGTCGTGCCACGTGCAACCCAATCGCGATATCTCGAGGAGTTCTGGGCTTCCGACCTGACCGGCCTCGTCAGAATTGCCGCCCAGGACATCGACCGGGTCTCGGCCGAGCGCGATTATATGCGCTTGCACGTGGGACGCCGGAGCTGGCTGATCCACCATTCGATGGCGGCCCTCGAGGAAGGTCTCGATCCGGAAATGTTCGTGCGGCTTCACCGCTCGGCGATCGTTCGCCGGGATTTCATCACCGGCTTCACCCGCAACATCTCGGGGCGATGGATCGCACGGCTCGGCGACGGGTCGGAGCAGCCGGTCGGCCGCCTGTACACCGACAAGGTCCGAAGCATTTCCGGCCGATAGGCGGGTGCCCGCCCGCCGGTGACGATGCCGGCCGACGGACGGGCGCTGGGGAGCTAGGCTCGAAGCTGGTCGATCTGGGAGAGGCTGCCATATGCCGCCAGCTGCCCGGTCTGGGCCTGCGAAATCGTCGGCAGAAGCAGGACTGCCGACGACGCGAAAGCCGCAATCATCATTAGAGTCTTCATCGTCGCACTCCCTTGTTTCGTTGCGGCGCGAGGGCTTCGCTGGGGCTGCGAAGATTGTGGAATCTCTCTCCTCGCGCCGCATCGTCGAACTAGGCGGGATGGCGGCCGAAGTCGCGCGATGGTCGATCAGCGGAGTCGACGGTTCGTTACGCCGACGAAGTCCGTTCGTGAGTCGGCCAATCGACGAACGGGGGTCAGCGCCGGTTCAGCTTTCGGGGGCGTTGTCCTCACCGCGGTCGACGGCGGCGGTGACCGCGACGTCCAGCGTGACATTGCCAAGGGTGCGGAAGATGTCGGGGATGGTCTCGACCGCCACCAGCAAAGCCAGCGGCGCAATCGGCACTCCCATCGCCATCGCGATCGGAGCGATCGACGTGAAAAAGGTGATCTGACCGGGAAGGCTGACGGCCGCGTAGCTCATCACCGCCGCGACCGCCGTCCCGGCCAGCATCTCGGGAAGGCCGATGTCGATTCCGAACCAGTGGGCGACGTAGATGGCAACGGCGATGTTCATCGCCGGCCCAGTCGCTCGGAACAAGGCCACTGCCAGCGGCAGCGAAATGTCGGCGACTCGCTCGCGAAGCCCGAGGATTCGCGCCGACGCCAGCATGGCCGGAAGCGAGGCCAGCGACGACTGGGTCGAGATCGCCACCGCCTGGGGCGCGATCATCGCCTTGGCGAAAGTGGCGAGCGGCACCCTGCCTGCGAGAGTCGCAATCGCATAACCCGAAAGCATGACAAGCAGGCCAAGCGCCGAGACCAGGACGATATAATGCAGCAGGCCGGCGAAGGCCGCTCCGCCGGCGCCGGCGCCGACCACGAAGGCGAGCGCGAACACGCCGATCGGCGCCAGCCACAGCACCCACGAGATCAGCACCAGCAGAGCATCGGCGATCCCCTCGAACAGCGCTGCCACGGAGCGACGTTGAGCGTCGCCGACGCGGCTCAGGGCGAGAGCGAAGAGCAAGGTGAACACGACCAGCGGCAGGATGTCGCCGTTGGATGCGGCAGCGATGACGTTGGCGGGTATGACCGCGCGCAGGAAATCCCCGGCGCCCGGAAGCGGCCGCTCCGTCGGGCCGGAGTCGATTGCCGCAAGCGACGATCGCAGCGCCTCGGCAGCGGCGCCCGGCAACGGAACCGCCGACAGCAATAGCGGCATGATGATCGCTCCGAGCACCGCCGAAGCCGTGCAGACGAGCACGAACCAGAGAATCGATCGGCCGGCGATCCGCCCGGCACGAGCCGCTTCGGCCCCCTTGGCGACGCCGGTCACAAGCAGCGCGACGATGAGCGGGATCACCGTCATCCGCAGCGCGTCGAGCCAAAGCCCGCCGACGGTCGCGGCGACGCCCGATACCGGCGCGCTCGATTCGTCGGGCAGAGTTCCGGCCGCCATGCCGGCGACCAGCCCCGCTCCGAGCGCTGCGAGCACCCACCAGGCGCGCGAGCCGCGGATGGGTGTCGCGGCGACGGCTTCGGCTCCTACGGTCATGATCGCCCGATATCCCCGCCAGCGCCGCCACGCCAGCGACAAGGCTAGGCATGACCCGACCTTCGCGCTAGCATCGCCTTTCATTCCTTGGGGGAGGAAGGCGATGGCAACGGTTGCCGCAGCTCCCGCGGACGTCCAGACCCGCGAGCGCAAATTCTACACACGCATGGCGATCGCCCTCGTGGTGGTCATGTTCCTCGGCTTCGCGCCGAGCTTCTTCCTGCGCGGCATCGTGCCGTCGCCGCGGCCGAACCCGACATTGCCGCCGGCGGTGATGCTGCACGGTCTTCTGTTCACGGCCTGGATGCTGCTGTTCATTGCCCAGACCCAGTTGGTCGCGGCCGGCCGGCGCGACCTGCACATGAGCCTCGGCAAGGCGTCGATGACGGTCGCGGTGGCGATCGTGCCGGTGATGTACCTGGTTGCCGTCTGGCAGGTCGAGCGCGCCAACCAGCCGCCGTTCACCGACCCCTTGACCTGGACGATCGTGCCGCTGGCGGTGATCATCCCCTTCGCCATCCTCATCTGGCAGGGCTGGCAGCGCCGCCGCCAGGCGCCCTGGCACAAAAGGCTGCTGCTCGGCGCCGCGATCCTGATGGTCGCCGGCCCCGGCATCGGGCGGCTTCCGATCGCCCCGCCGACCCTCGGCGGATTCACCTTCCAGATGCTGCTCGGCCTCGCCTTGTTCGCGCCGCTGTTCATCTGGGACCGCCGCAGCCTGGGGCATGTCCATCCGGCCACCTGGCTCGCCTTCGGCCTCGGCGTCATATCGGTGCTCGTCCCGCTTGCGGTCTTCTGGATCGGCGCCGACTGGGCCTCAGTCGCGAGCCGCCTGCCGGGAGTGTGAGGTTCGCGCCGCTCGCTGATCAACTGCGCAGACCTGAGACTAGTCAGGCCGCGGCGGCGGTTCCAGCCTTCTCGCGTGCCATCGCGTCGACGAGTTTCAGCGCCTCGTGCGCCGAGAGCGCAGCCCCTTCCTGCCAGAGACCGACATAGCTCAAATGTTCTCCGGCAAAGACGATCGGTCCTTCCGGTCGCAGCAGCTCCGAGTAGCGCGCGCCGCGCCGTTCGTGACCGAACTCCCGACCCACGGCGCCGACCCCTTCCGACCATGGGACCAGACCCCAGCCGACCGTCACGCCCTTGCTCAGCAGCCGCGATTTGCCGGGATGTAGCGCTTCGACGGATTCGCGGCTGACGCGGATCCGCTCCGCCTCGCTCAATGCCGCAAATTTCTCCGGATTGCCGTCGTTCGTCCAGCCGGCGACATAGGCAGCGACCAGGACTCCCTTGGGAGTGTTGAAGCCGTCCGACGGGTAAATGACGTTCTCGTTGAGCCGGTCGGTCCATGCGAGGCCGCCGTAGAGATCGTCGTCGCGCTCCCAGAAGCGTGGAGCCTCGAACGCGACTTTCACGCTCGGCAGATATTCGATGCCCTTCAGCGCCGCCTGCTTCGCGGCCGAGAAGTCGCTTGGGATCCGCGCAAGCAGGTTCGCCGGCAGCGTCACCACCGCATAATCCGCCTCGGTCGTGGATTCGCCGTGCTCGATCCGGACCCGGTCGCTAAGTCGTCGGATCGCCGTCACTGGCGTGCCTAGCCGCACGAATGGCTTCACCTGCGCGTAGATCGCCTCCGGAATTCGGTCCATCCCGCCGACCGGCTGGAGCATTGTCGCCTGCATGTCCGAGATGGTTTCGAACAGATAGGGAAGGACGACGCCGCGCCCGGGCAGCAGCTCCTTCATCGCCAATGGCGGCATCGGTTCCGGGCTTTGCCGGTATCCGCCGGGTTCCACCGCGAAGCCCGAGCGGCCGTCCGGCCGGTACACCCCCTTCCTGTCGAGGGCGGCATAAGGGCTGAGAAACTGGCGCACCAAGTCCAGCTCCGCCTTTGGCATCACCTGGTCGAGCGCGCGCCTGTCGATGGCCTTGGCGAGCAGCTCGGCGAGCCGGCCGCGCATGTCGAACGCCATCCGCCGCTCAGGGACGACGCGGCCGTTGAAGTCCCATCCGGCCCCGCGGTTGACGTTGATGAAGGTTTCCATCTGCACGCCGAAACGGCGTGCGTATTCGAGGATAACCCGATGCGTGCTCGGAATGCGGGCTGCGCCGGCGTTGAAGTAAAGGCCGTCGTCGAACTCTGCGCGCTGCGTCTCGCGGCCAAGCTGATCGATCCGATCGCCTCCGCGCACCGTCCACACGCGCCCGCCGACGCGGTCGCGCGCCTCGAGAACCGCCACGTCATAGCCTGCCCGGCGAAGCTCGTAGGCTGCCACGAGGCCGGCAATCCCGGCGCCGAGCACTGCGACCGATCGGCCGCGACCGCTCTCCGCCGGAAGCGAGAATTCGGCGGCACTGGCCGGCGTCGCCCAGACAAGCCCGAGCGCCTCCATCGCCGCATAGGTGGCGCCAAGACCGCCAACGGCCCCGATGTGCGTGAGGACCTTTCGGCGAGTCAGTTTCATGAGCTTGCTCCCCTCGCCAGCGCTCAGCGGGCCGCAGTCACCTCGATCTCGACCAGCCAACCCGGATCGACGAGGCCGGCGACCTCCATCGTCGAGCGCGCAGGCTTGTTCGGCTGCGCCGCAGTGCCGAAGAAGGCGGAATAGCCGCGCATCATGCCGGCAAAGTCCATTCGATCGGTGCCGGGCGGAGCGACCAGGAAGACGCGCATCATGACGACGTCGCCCAGGCCCATCCCGTGCAGCTTGAGCTGTGCCTCGATCTTTTTGAGGACGGAGCGGGTCTGGGCTTCGGTATTGCCGAACCGCTCGACGCTGCCAGCTGGCGCGGCAATGTCCACTGGATCGGGTACGCTGCCGCTGACATAGACGATGCGGCTTCCCGCGGGCAGCTCGACGCTGGCCGAAATCGGGAACTCGCCTGCCCCCATTCTCGCAACTTGTCCCTGAGCCGGCGCCGCCAAGGCCCATAGAAACGCCGCTGCAACCGCTAATCGAACCATGCGACTCGCCCCCCCTGCTGCCGATGCATGACAGGATGACAGCGAAAACCGGCGTCCGCCTTAAAAATCGCCGCCACCCGCATCGCCTTGCCGCTTCGAGCGTTCAGCGTCGCAGGCGAAACGATTTTCACAGACGGGAGCAATGCAATGGCCCAGGAACAGATTTCGACCCTCAACACCCTCATCGCCACGCTGATCGACAGCGTCAAAGGCTATGAGGACGCCGCGCAGAACACCGATAGCGAGCGGCTTCGGCAGCTGTTCCGCGAAGGCGCGACCGAGCGCAACCAGATCGTCGAGGACCTTCGCTCCGAGGTCCGCCGGCTCGGCGGCGACCCGCGCGACGAGCAGAGCCTTCTCGGCCAGGCGCACCAGCGCTTCCTCGACTTCAAGGCCGCGATCACGGGCCGCGACGAAAAGGCCGTGGTCAACGAAGTCGAGCGCGGCGAGGATTATCTCAAAGAGAAGTTCGAAGGTGCGCTGGAAAGCGGTGAACTCACCGGCGAGGCCCGCGCCGCCGTGGAGCGCGCCTATCAGTCGGTGCGCAGGGGCCACGACCGGGTGAGTGCCTTGAAGCACGGGCTCGAAGCCTGATCCTCGAAGGCGAGCACTGCACTCCGGGAGAGGGCGACAGTCACGGCCAGCGACTGTCGGCCGGCCCTGGTCAGTTAAACGCCAACTTTTTTCGCTAGCCCTGCAGCGATCAGATCAGTGCACGTCTTCAGCTTCCAGTTGGCGCTCGCCGTCTCAACGACCGCGCTGACGAAGCTTGGCTTGTTGGAGCCCGCGAATGCCGCTTCAAAATTCGCCGGCTCAGACAGCTGTTCAGAATTCACTGAAGCAGCAAACGGTGTGAAAAAGCTCCAGATGGTTCGAAGAAGATCGCGTTTCTCAACATCCGTGAACTCGTCCTGCTTCCCCGACGCTTCGTCGTAGTGCGCCATGAATTGCATCGCGGCGCTTCGCAACTCCATCTCCGCAATCTGCCGCTTCGCCACGTCGGGGTAGGATAGCTCGCACGAACTATCGGGGGCCGCCTCAGTCGACAAACGCCCGAATTCCAGGCCTGCCATTCTAACTGCGGACCATTCTTCGCGGAGTTTGGAAAGCCACGCCTTCTTTCGAAGAACAGTCAAACGTTGTGTTACTTCTTGACTGACCTCGGTCAATCCGCGGTCACGCTGGTCGGCAGCTGCCTTGATTTGCTCTGCCATCTGCGCATTGGTCAAGTAAGTATAATTTGAGGGCTCCGTTCCAGCAGGGAGCTTCTTGACGTTGACGGTGAAGTAAGTTCCGCCCTCGAAAGGCACACCTTCCGTAGCGCCCTCTGGCTGAATGATCAGTTTTCCCGTGTTATGATCTAGCCGCAAATTTCGCCAGATCTGGTCCGCTCGGCGTTCGTCTCCGCGCCGCAGGACGTAACGACCGGCTTCGAACCTCGGAGTGTCCGCACTCATCGTGCCGTCGCTGGGATCGAGTACAAATCGATATTCGAATATTACGTCGTCGTGGTCGTTCGCGATCATGCTCGTTCCGAGCTTCACGAGAGTACTCGCCGCTGGGCCTCCGGGTAATATATTCGATTCGACGCCGAGCTGAGCAAGCTGTTTAAGCAAGCCCTGCATCGGCCCACTCATCCGATCCAGCTCCAGGACCACGATCTGAATTGCTACGGGATTGCCGTTGTACCGCGTCGGTGGAAGCAGCGGGATGTTGCTGAAGTTCAAGTCCTGCTTCGCTTCAACGTCGGGGCTGTAATAGACCACCTTCGCATCCCCGAGCTGCGTCAGCTCGATGAAGCGCGATGCCGCCGTGTCTGCGCTATTGGCCGGAAACTCGAACACCGTCGCCAGCACTAGGACTTCGCCGACTTTTCGCAGCGGATTCTTAAGCATTGCCGCCCGGCGGAACGCGAAGCGCGGTTCAACCATATGTGCGATCACGCCATGTTCGAGACTGACGGAATAAACGTCGTTTCGTTTGATCGGGGCCCCGATGGTTTGATTCTTCCGCACGAGAGGGGCAGGCAAAAGCGGGTTGCACTGGGCGAGGCGTTCGTTCCCAGGCTGCGGCGCGCAATCACCACCCGGCTCGGAAAATCCAGTCGCACGCGCGAGTTGCTCGCTGCGCACCGGCTCAACGCGCCGGTAATCGATTTCTCCCGTGTCCACGATCGCACATCCGGCGAGGAAAACGGTTAAAACGGCGAGAAATTTGGCTCGTTGCATTCTCTTTCCCCTTTGAGGAGAATCGGCACCGAGCGGGGCAAGTAGATGTTAAGTTACGGTTCTTAGCAAGCTTTTTGTCTCTTTACCGGCTAAGGTTCAACCTCTGTCGCAAGCCGCGGAAACGCCCAAAAGAAATGGGGGCCGGCATCGCTGCCAGCCCCCACTGCGCCGAGCGAAGGATCTGCCGGTGTTCGTCTCCTGATCCAGAACAGCCCGGAGGCCGCTCTCAATCAATCTCCGATCCTGGCTCACCAGCTCAGGCGTCGCTTCCCATCCGACTGCTCACTCCTTGCGGAGAAGCCTGACCGATCTACTCGTCCAACGACCCGGAGGATCGCCGGTCTTTCGACCCGTCCGGCCGGCTCGAAAGCCAAACCGTCCGATGGTCCGCGGCCCTTCTTGGGATGACCTCTCTCGCGTCCCGCTTCGCTCTCACCTTCCCGAAGAAAAGCTGGAGCCGCGTCGCGCGACAGGAAGATCATCTCTTCCGGCGCCTCTTCCCGGCTGGACCCGGTCCGCTTCCGAAGAAGCTCGCCAATTCCTGCCGGCGGAGATCGGACCTTTGGTCACCTGCCGCGCCCTCCTGCCGTTGCCGGCTCTCGGGGAGGCCGGGACCTCCGTCCCGATCACCAGATGACAATGCACCCCGCCACGAGTCGTTCCAAGCAAAAAATTTGGGCGCAAGCCTGTGGATAACGGGGATATCGGGAACAAGCGTGGGAACCATTGCAGGATTGCCCGAATCAGGCCCGCCGCCTACCTCCGCCAAGTGCCCGAATCCCCAGCGCCAGCCGCAGACCCGCCATATCTCGCCGGCCTGAATCCGCCGCAGCGCGACGCCGTGCTGACGACCGAAGGCCCGGTGCTGGTCCTGGCCGGCGCCGGCACCGGCAAGACTGCCGCGCTGACCGCGCGCCTCGCGCATCTCATCGCCAGCCGGCTGGCCTGGCCGAGCCAAATCCTCGCGGTCACCTTCACCAACAAGGCCGCGCGGGAGATGAAGGAACGGGTCGCGTCATTGTCCGGAGGCGCGCTCGAAGGGATGCCCTGGCTCGGCACCTTCCATTCGGTCGCGGCGCGGATGCTGCGCAGCCATGCCGAGCTGGTCGGCCTGCAGTCCAACTTCACCATCCTCGACACCGACGACCAGCTTCGAGTCCTCAAGCAGCTGATCCAGGCCGCGAGCCTCGACGAGAAACGCTGGCCGGCGCGCCAGCTGGCCGGCCTGATCGACCGGTGGAAGAACCGCGGCTGGACTCCCGAGCAAATCGACGCCGGCGAAGCGGAAGCTTTCGCCAGCGGCCGCGGCCGCGACCTTTACGCCGCCTACCAGGAGCGGTTGAAGACGCTCAACGCCTGCGACTTCGGCGACCTTCTGCTGCACATGCTGCGCATCTTCCGGACTCGCGAGGACGTGCTCGGAAGCTACCGCGACCGCTTCCGCTACATCCTCGTCGACGAATATCAGGACACCAACAGCGCCCAGTACGAGTGGCTGAAACTGCTCGCCGAGCCGCGGCGCAACCTGTGCTGCGTCGGCGACGACGACCAGTCGATCTATTCGTGGCGCGGCGCCGAGGTCGCCAACATCCTGAAATTCGAGAAGGACTTTCCCGGCGCCAAGGTCATTCGGCTCGAGCAGAACTATCGATCGACCAGCCACATCCTTGCCGCGGCCGACGGGCTGATCGCGCATAATGCCGGGCGCCTTGGCAAAACTCTGTGGACCGACGCCGGCGACGGCGAGAAGGTGCGAGCGATCGGCATCTGGGACGGGCCCGAAGAAGCCCGACGGATCGGCGAGGAAGTCGAGCGGCACCAGGCTCGTGGCGGCTCGCTCGACGATGTCGCCATCCTCGTCCGCGCCCAGTTCCAGACCCGCGAGTTCGAGGAACGGTTCATTGCGATAGGGCTGCCGTACCAGATCATCGGCGGCTTTCGATTCTACGAGCGCGCCGAGATCCGCGACGCCATTGCTTATTTGCGGCTGATCGCCCAGCCCGCCGACGACCTTGCGTTCGAGCGGATCGTCAACACCCCCAAGCGGGGCCTCGGCGACAAGGCGGTCGCCTGCATCCAGGCTCATGCCCGCGCGACTCGGCAGCCGCTGCTGCTTGCCGCAGCGTCGATCCTCGGCACCGACGAGCTGACCCCCCAGGCGCGCCGGAGCCTGACCAACTTCGTCGCCGACCTCGCCCGCTGGCGGGATATGGCGGCAACGCTTCCTCATGCCGAGCTCGCCCGGATCCTGCTCGACGAGAGCGGCTATACGGCGATGCTCCAGGCCGAGCGCACCGCCGAGGCGGCGGGGCGGCTCGAGAACCTCGCCGAACTGACCCGGGCGATGGAGGAATATGAATCGCTCGGCGCCTTCCTCGAGCATGTGTCGCTGGTCATGGACAATGACGCCGCGCGGCTCGGGGAGCGGCTGATGATCATGACCATCCACGCCGCCAAGGGGCTCGAGTTCGACATCGTCTATCTGCCCGGCTGGGAGGAAGGCATTTTCCCGTCGCAGCGCTCGCTCGACGAAGGCGGCCTTGCCTCCCTCGAGGAGGAACGGCGCCTCGCTTACGTCGCCATCACGCGCGCGCGGCGCCAATGCACCATCCTCCACGCCGCCAACCGCCGCATCTATGGCCAGTGGACCAGCTCGATCCCGAGCCGTTTCGTCGCCGAGCTTCCGGACGCGCACATCGAGCACGAAACCACGATGACCGGCGGCGAGTCGCTGTGGCGCGCGCAGTGGAGCGAGCGGTCGGACCCGTTCGCCCATCTTGCCGCGGCCCAATCCAACCGCGCCAGCACCCGCGGGCCCGGCTGGCAGCGGGCGAGCCGCGGCGGCCGCTTCAACCCGGAGCCGCAGCGGGTGATCGAGGCGAAGGCGTCGGCCGTCAGTCTCGGCAATCCCGGCCGGACCGACCTCGAGCTTGGCCAGCGCGTGTTCCATGGCAAGTTCGGCTACGGCACCATCGCCGCCATCGAGGGCAACAAGCTGGAAATCGATTTCGAGCATGCCGGCAGGAAAAAGGTGCTCGACAGCTTCGTCAGCGCGGGGTGAGCCGCTTGTCGGCAGCGACCGGGTAGCGAAGGCGAGTCAATGGAAGGAACCCCCGCCCTTCTCAAGCGCTCCTGCGGCTCCCCCGGTTCGCGTAAAGGAATTACCGATGTCCGATGCCCGCTCTGCCACCCTCTACCGGATGGTGCTCCCCGACCATGTCTGCCCCTATGGCGTCCGGGCGAAGCAGCTGCTCGAGGAAGCCGGCTACGAAATCGACGACCGCCAGCTCACCAGCCGCGAGGAGGTCGATTCGCTGAAGTCCGAACTTGGCGTCGAAACCACCCCGCAGATCTTTCTCGGCGAAGAGCGCATCGGCGGTAGCGAGGATCTTGAAGCCTACCTCGTCGGCGCGTGATCGAACCGACCTACCGTGTCCGGTCCTCGCCGAGCGTCCAGCTCGGCGGGTCGCTGGCGGGAAAGCTTTCGATCCCGGCTTCGTCGACCAAGGCGGATCGACGGTCGACCTCGCGGCGCTGGCGGAGCGATGCGAGCTTCCGCGCGGCCGCCGCAACGGCTGCCCCGACGATGCCGACCGTGACCAGGATGCGCCCGAAGCTCACGGCGCTGCCGTAAGCGCTCCGCCGACGTCCGTCCATGCTGAAGCCGGCTTTCGCGCGGTGAAGATGGCGCGAGAAACCGGACGCATGGGTAAGTCGTCGTTTTCTTTCGGCTTTCCGAAAAGAGTTAACCGCGTTTTGAAGGAACCCGACTCGGCGCGGGTGCATTAAAGCTTCAACGGAAAAGTCAAGAGAAAAACGGTACAGCAATGAAAAAGCTAGCGTTCGCGCTGGCGGCGGCGGGTGCACTCGCGCTCGGCGCGCCGGCAAGTGCATCCTTAACGGCGCTCGAAACGCCGGAAGCCAAAATGACCGCGCGAAGCGCGGCCGAGATCGCCAAGGCCGACATGGCCGCCACCTTCGGCGCCAAGAAACTCCGCCCCGGTCAGTATCTGTGGAAAGCAGGTTCGGACCGCGGCAGCATTTCGCGCGTCGTCGTCAGCCTGTCGGACCAGCTCGCCTTTGCCTATCGCGGCGACGAGCTGATTGGCGTCTCGACGGTTTCCAGCGGCAAGAAGGGCAAGGAAACCCCGACCGGGATTTTCCCGATCCTCGAGAAGCAGCGCACCTATTTCTCGCGCAAGTACGACAATGCGCCGATGCCGTACATGCAGCGGCTCGACCGCTGGGGCATTGCGCTCCATGGCGGTCAGCTGCCCGGCTATCCGGCATCGCGCGGATGCGTGCGGCTGCCGCACCAGTTCGCGTCCAAGCTGTTCAGCGCGACCAGGGTGGGCACGCCCGTCCTGATCGGCGCCTGACGTGGCATCGAACTCCTTGTACCGGCACGCCTTGACCTTCGGCGCGGCGACGGTTGCAACCATCGCCGCGCCACCGTTGGCGATGGCATCGGCAACTCCGGCGGTGCCCGACAGCGCGGCTTCGGCATCGTCGCCGCTGGCAATGACCATCGATCGCTTTTACGCGGAGCGCGGCGAGCGACCGATATGGTTCCGTCCAGGCGGCGGCCGCGAGGCGGCGGCCCAGCTTGTCTCGATCCTCCGCAACGCCGAAATCGACGGTCTGGGCGATGCGCCGAGGCTCGCCGGCCAGGTCGAGGCCGCGCTCGCCGCTGCATCCAACGGTGACCCGGTGGCATTGCGCCGGGCCGAGCGGACCTTGTCGAGCGCATGGCTGCTTTACGTTCAGGCGCTCCGCCTTCCGGCCAAAGGCGTGATTTTCGGCGACCCGCGGCTGGTCCCCCAGATGCCGCGAAGCAGCGACGTTCTCGAACAAGCAGCGCGGGCGCCATCGCTCGAACGTTACCTGCGCGCGGTCGCCGCGGTAAACCCGTTTTACGCTGAGCTTCGCGCGGCTGCCCTGCGGCAAGGCGAGCTGCCGCCCGAAGCACGGGCCAAGGTCGCCAATTCGCTGGACCGCGTCCGGATGCTGCCCGCGTCCGGCCGGTTCGTCCTCGTCGACGTCGCGTCGCAGCGCCTGACGATGGTCGAAGACGGCTCGGTGGTCGATTCGATGAAGGTCATCGTTGGCAAGCCCGACCATCCAACACCAATGATCGCCAGCACCATCCGCAACGCGACCTTCAATCCTTATTGGAATGTGCCTCAGGATCTATTGCGCAAGAACATTGCCCCGAGGGTCCTGAGCGAGGGCCTGACCTACCTTCGCCAACGTGGCTATGAAGTGCTTGCCGGCTGGGGCCATGACGCCCGCGCGACGGACCCGGCGGCGATCAATTGGGCGGCCGTCGCCGACGGGCGCATCGAGCTACGGGTCCGCCAGCGGCCCGGTGCCGGCAACATGATGGGGAATTTCAAGTTCGCGTTCCCGAACGGCGAAGGGATCTATTTGCACGACACTCCCGACAAAGCCTTGTTCGCCGAATCGCGGCGCACGTTCAGTTCCGGCTGCGTGCGTCTCGAGGATGCGCCACGGCTTGCCCGCTGGCTGATGGGCCGCGAGCCGGTCGCGCCGTCCGGACGCCCCGAGCTCGAGGTTCCGCTGCCCAGCCCCGTGCCGATTTACGTTACCTACCTGACTGCCAGGCCAAGCGGCGACGCGCTCGCGTTTGCCGATGATGTCTATGGCTGGGATGAGCGCCCGGCGCAGCGCCTCGCTGCTCGCTGACACTTTCTAAAGCGCCGGCTCCGCAAGGCGCGCCGCCTGCTGGGCGTGCAGCTCCGCGAGTTGCTCGTGGCGCTGGCGCGCCTCGGCGCAATCGGCACCGAGCGCCATCTGTCGGCACTGCTGCTCGCGCCGAATGTGATAGTCCCTGATACCGCGGTTCATCCCCGCGCTCCCGCCCCACGTGGCGGCAGCCGAAGCCGCCATCAGCGCCCGCCTGTGGAAACTCAACACTGACAGCGAGTCGTTTACCACAGATTCGCCGCTAGACTGAATCTATCCACAGGGCCTGGACGAGGCCGCGGATGGGCAAAGCCTCGCCGGCGGCGTCAGGTCGCTGCCTCCGACATCGCGCTCAGCTCGGGCTTGGGGAGCCCGTCCTTGAACTGCTCCATCAGCTGCAGCTTGCGCTCGGCAAGCTGCGCGCCCAGCGCCTTCATGTCGATGTCGGCCTCGCGAGCCTGAGCGAACATGCCCTTTTTCGGCTGCTCCTCCTCCTCAACGTGATGCTCGATCTGCTCCTGCAGCACCTTGACCTTGGAATCGTAGAATTCGTCGTCTGGTCCGCCGGCCATGATTTCAGCGATCAGAAGCTTGGCGGAATCATACTCGACGACGCTCTCCTTGAGCAGATCCTCGTCGACCTTGCCGGCACATGCCGGATAGAAAAGTTCCTCCTCGATCATCGAGTGGATGCTAAGCTCGAGGCAAATCTGCTCGGCGATGCGCTGCTTGCGGCCGTCACCGCTGGCTTTCTCGAACTGCTTGAACAAATCCTCGACTTTGCGGTGATCTTCCCGAAGCAAGGTGATCGCGTCGGTTTTTTCCGTTGAGGCCATGCGCTTGTCTCCTTCGTGCGCCGCCAATGCGCCGCCCGGCACGGAGTTCCGCCGGCTAATCGCCTAGCTGTTCTGTTCCGAGCCCTGGTCCGTCATCGGCTCGGCATCGATGGCCGGCGCCGGCGAAGCGCCGGGCTTGGATTCGAGTGCCAGCCAGTCGCGCGCCGGAAGCCCGTAGATCATGTCCATGACCTCGAACTCGATCCCGGCGGGCTGGCTCGTGTTGCTGTTCCACATCGCGACGACGCCGCTCTTCTTCGCACGATCGAACATGATCAGCGCGCGGTAGCCGGCGACGCCGCCGTGATGACCGATGACGCGGTGACCGGAATAGTCGTAGCTTCGCCAGCCGTAGCCGTAATGCGGTTCTTTAACGCGCTCGAGGAAGCGGCGCATGCGGCGGTTTTCGCCCGGGGTCTTCACCACGGGCGCATGGATCGTGTCGAGAACCTGCGGAGACAAGACACCGGGCATCGCACCCATCTGGGCGATCATCCACAAGGCGAGGTCTTTGATGTTGCTGTTGACTCCGCCGGCGGCGGGGACGCGATAGTATGCATCTTTGACCTCAAGCGGGCGGCGCCCGACGCTGTGCGGGCGGGCCCAGCTTCGAGCCGACATCAGCCCCTCGCGGCTGGCGCTGGCGCTGGTCATTCCGATCGGTGCGAACAGCTGTTCCCTGAGAGCCTTTTCGAATTGTTGGCCGGTGAGCGTTTCGACGATTTCCGACGCGCCGTCGTAGGCGACGTTCTGGTAGCTCCAGCACGTGCCCGGCGGGCAGATCAGGTTGAGCTCCGCAAGCGTCTGGCGGAGCAATGGCGTCGACTGTCCTTCCTCCAGCTTGTTGTCATAGGCGTTCCGGTAGAGCCCGAGCCGGTGGCTCAGCAGGTCTCCGACCGTCGCTCGGTGCTCGGCTCCGGCCGGAAGCTTGAGGGTTGCGCTATATCGGGCGACCGGCCCGTGCAGGCTGAGCTTGCCCTGCTCGGCGAGCTTGGCGATCATCGTTGCCGCCACGCCTTTCGACACCGAGGCCCAGCGGAACACGGTTTCGGGAGTCACCTGTTCCCCGGACCCGGCCAGCGTCTCGCCGTAGCCGGACAGGAAAGTGATACGGCCGTTTTCGACGATTCCCACGGCGAGGCCGACCATCGTCGGACGCTGGACAAGCTGCTTTAGACGTGCGTCGAGGCGTGCGTAATCAACAGCTGAGCGGTCGGCGACCGACACCGTCGCCAGCCTGGCCTGGGCGGCGGGCGGGCCAGCCGGAACCTGCGCGGTCCGGTTACCGGTTGCCAGCAGGGTTGCGGCTGCCAGGCCCCCGAGGCCGACGCCGATCATGACCAGCTTGCTCAATATTCCCCTCCCTATGCGAGCTTGGAGGCTTGAGGAGTCCCGCTCAATGCCGCGGACGGGCCGCTGCGGCGAGCCGAGTCTTTGCTGCGACGGGCTGCGTCGGCTGGCCATCGTCCGACGGGTCGCTTAAAGCCGCGCCGGGAGGCCGCGAACAATGCAGTTCCTAAAGACCTTGTTCTGGGTCGTCATTGCCGCGCTGGTGGTGTTCTTCAGCACCCACAACTGGACCGACGTAACGGTCGGGCTGTGGGGCGACATCCTCGTCGACATCAAGCTTCCGGTATTGCTCGGCTTCATGTTCCTCCTGGGTTTCCTGCCGACGTGGCTGGTCCTGAGGGCACGGATGTGGTCGCTTCAACGCCGGCTCGAGCCGTTGGAGCGTCACCGCGCGAGCTCCGTCGCGCCGCCCCCGCAGCCGCGGGCAGACCACGGCCCGGCGATATGAACCCGATCTACGTCGCCCTCGACACGCGGGACATCGGCCGGGCGCGGTCGCTTGCGGAAACGGTTCGCGACGGCGTCGGCGGCCTCAAGCTCGGACTGGAATTCTTCTCTGCCAACGGTCCGGCCGGAGTGGCGGAGATCGCCGCGCTAGGCGTGCCGATCTTCCTCGACCTCAAGCTTCACGACATCCCGAACACCGTCGCCAAGGCCGTCGAGGCGCTTCGTGCGCTTGAGCCGGCAGTGCTGACAGTCCACGCAGCCGGCGGGCGAGCAATGCTCGAGGCCGCCAAGGCCGCGGCGGGGCCTGCAACCCGGGTAGTCGGCGTCACGGTGATGACAAGTCTTGACGCTGCGGACCTCGCCGCCGCCGGCGTCGGTGGCTCGCCGGCGGAGCAGGTCCGGCGACTTGCAGCGCTCACACGCGCCTCGGGGCTCGACGGAATTGTCTGCTCGGGGGAGGAAGTCGCGGCAGCCCGTTCGGATTGGCCGGACGGCTTCTTCGTCGTCCCCGGCGTTCGTCCGGAAGGTGGTCCATCCGGCGACCAGAAACGCATCGTCACACCTCGCGCGGCGCTCGATGCCGGCGCATCGATCCTGGTCATCGGCCGCCCGATCACCGGCGCACAGGATCCTGCAAGGGCGGCGCAGGCGATCGCGGCGACGCTTTGAGCGGGTGGACAAGCGGCCGCGGCTGGGCCTAGTCGCGCCGGCGGAACGTTACAGGTGAGATCATGAGCTGGCTGAGCCGGGTTCGCAGCGGCATTCCTTTCCTGCCCAAGCGGCAGACCACCGACAATTTGTGGCACAAGTGCCGCAAGTGCGGGACGATGGTGTTCCTCAAGGAATGGGAGGACAACCTCAGGGTCTGTCCGCGCTGCGATCACCACGACCGCATCGGCCCGAAGGCCCGCTTCGATCAGATATTCGATCAGTCGAAATATGAAACTTTACCGGCACCGGAGGTTCGCGAAGACCCGCTGCGCTTCCGCGACAGCAAGCGCTACACGGATCGCCTGAAGTCTGCCCGCTCGGCCACCGGCGAGCGCGACGCCTTGATCAATGCCGTCGGCCTCATCGACGGGCGCAAGGCGATTGTCGGAGTGCAGGACTTCGCCTTCATGGGCGGATCGATGGGCATAGCGGTTGGAGCGGCGCTCCTCGCCGGCGCTCGCAGCGCCATCGCCGAACATTGCCCCTACGTGCTGTTCACCGCCGCCGGCGGCGCACGCATGCAGGAAGGCATCTTGAGCTTGATGCAGATGCCCCGGACTACCGTCGCCCTGGCCGAGCTCCGCGAGGCCGCCCTCCCCTACATCGTCGTTCTTACCGATCCGACGACCGGCGGAGTTACCGCATCCTATGCCATGCTCGGCGACGTCCAGATCGCCGAGCCTGGGGCGCTGATCGGCTTTGCCGGCCAAAGGGTCATCGAGCAGACCATCCGCGAGAAGCTTCCGGCCGGATTCCAGCGGGCGGAATATCTGCTCGAGCACGGTATGATTGACATGGTCGTGCCTCGTCACCAGCTGAAGGACGTGATCGGCCGGCTGATCGGCTATCTGATGCCGGAGGAGCAGGCGGCGGCCTGATGGCCGACTTCGCGACGTCCGCGCACCCGCAAGTCCAGGCGCAGATCGATCGGCTGGCAAAGCTGTCGCCGGCCGAGGACCGCCTTGGCCTCGATCGCATCCGTCGCCTGCTCGACCGGCTCGGCCGCCCCCAGGACAGGCTTCCGCCGGTGTTCCACGTCGCCGGAACCAACGGCAAGGGCTCGACCTGTGCGTTTCTTCGCGCGTGCCTGGAATTCGCCGGGCACACGGTGCACATGTTCACCAGTCCTCATCTCGTTCGGTTCAACGAACGGATCCGAATTGCCGGGCGGCTGGTCGACGATGCGCCGCTGGCCGAGCTTCTCGAAGAAGTCTTGGACTCGAGCGAAGGCATCGAGCCGAGCTTCTTCGAAGTGACGACGGCAGCCGCCTTCCTCGCCTTCAGCCGGACGCCGGCGGCCGCCTGCGTCGTCGAGGTCGGGCTGGGCGGCCGGCTCGACGCGACGAACGTGATCGAGCGCCCATTGGTCTGCGGGGTCGCCGGGATCGCGCTCGACCACCGCCAGTGGCTCGGCCGAACGCTCGGCGACATTGCGGCTGAAAAGGCGGCGATCGCCAAAGCGGGGGTGCCCCTGGTCACCCAGCGCTATCCCGCGCAGGTCGCGAGGCAGGTGCAGGTTGCAGCGGAGGCGGCGGGAGCGCAGTGGTTAGCGCGTGGTGCCGCTTGGGACGCTCGCGTGATCCGGGGCAGCATCCACTATCGCGATCGGAAGGGCGCAGTGGAGCTGCCGATGCCCGAGCTTCCCGGCCGCCACCAGGCCGACAATGCGGCCTTGGCCGCCGCACTGCTTCGCCACCAGGACGCGCTGGCAGTTTCAACGCAAGCCATGGTTGAGGGGGTCCGCGCGGCACACTGGCCGGCGCGCATGCAGAGGCTGAAGCACGGACCAGTGTCGAACCTCCTGCCGAAGGGAAGCGAGCTGTGGATCGACGGCGGCCACAATGGCGCGGCCGCACGCCTGGTCGCCGACCATGTCCGCCGGAGCTTTGCCGGCGATCGCCCGCTGGTGCTGGTGTTCGGCTGCCTGTCGACCAAGTCGCCGCGGGACTTGCTGAAACCCTTCGCCGGCCTTGCCGCCGCCGTCGTCTGCGTGCCGGTGCCCGGCCACGACAGCCGCCCGCCGGACGAACTGGCGGCCCTGGCGAAACGCCTGGGCCTGAGCGCGGCCGCGCACGAGAGCCTGCAAGACGCGCTCAAGGCCGTTCGCCAGCCCGCGCGGGTGCTGGTGTTTGGCTCGCTCTACCTCGCCGGACAGGCGCTGGCGCTCAACGGCGAGGCTCCCGACTAGGCCGTGTCACCCTCCGCCGCACGCGCGGCGTCGGCGGCGAGGACGTCCCCACCCCCGGCACGGCGCCGGCCGGCCCAGGCCACCCGGATCCATTCGAGCATGACGAAGACCACGGCGATGATGCCGATTGCGGCGGTGAGGAAGAAGACGGGCGCATAGCCGATCTGCTCGATCCGCTCCCCGATCCAGGCCCGGCCGAGCGACCCGACAAGGAAGGTCAGCGACGACAGCAAAGCATATTGGACGGCACTGAACTCGCGCGACGTGATCGACGACAGGTAGGCAACGAACGCCGCGCCGGCGAGGCCGCCGGCAATATTCTCGCCGGAAATCGCGATCATCAGCCGGATCATTCGCAGGTCCGTTCCGAGCTGATCGAGCAAGAACAGCCGAGCGAAAGCGTCGATATAGGGCCCGCCCATGGCCAGATCGGCGTAGAGAAGGTTGCTGGCGGCAGCGACGATTGCGCCGATCAGCAGGGTTGGCATCCGCCCCAGCACGGCAAACAGAATTCCGCCGATGGCGATCCCGGCCATGGTCATGAACACGCCGAAGATCTTCGAGGCGAAGGCAACCTCATCGCCGGTATATTGCAGTTCCTGGAGGTAGAAGGGGAAGGCGAAGGCGCCCCAGATATTGTCGGTGATCCGGTAGCTGAGGATCAGGCCGAGGACGATGATCACCCCCCAGCCGATGCGGCGAACCAGTTCGCCGAGCGGCAGGATCAGCGCGCTGTAAGTATGGTCGGCAGCCCGGCCGGCACCGTCCGGCGCCGGCTGGTCGGACTTCAGCACGTAGCCGCGCCGCTCCTTCATCCAGTTGAACACGGCCGCGACGATTGCCGGCACGATGACGGTCGCCGCGACGATCAACGGTCCCATGCTGCGGGTGAACTCGCCGACGTTTGGAGTCTCGTCGCCGGGAGCGACGGTCACGACACGGACCATGAACGAGCCGACGGTCCACAATGCCCAGACCCAGCCGGCGCCGACGATGGCGAGGCCAATGGCGCGCAGCTTCGGCGAGACCGCACCGGCGCGGCGGAGCGCGCTCTGCTCGCGCTCGATGGCGGTGCGCGGAGTGTCGGGCGCGAGGAAGGTGGCGATCAGGGTCGCGGCCATGAACACGCCCATGATCGCGTAGACCGTCGGCCAGGGGACGCGTTCAGAGAGAACTAGCGCGAGGGCACCGCCGATCAAAGCGGCGATACGGTAGCCGAATTGGTAGATCGACGAGAGGATCTCGACCGGCGCCTGCTCGTCGGCGACGTCGATCCTCCAGGCGTCGATAACGACGTCCTGGGTGGCTGACGAAAATGCGCCGATCACCGCGACCAGCGCGAACCAGCCGAGTGCAAGTCGCGGGTCGGACAGCGCAAGCCCGAAGAAGGTCGCCGTGAGGATGACCTGGCAAAGCACCAGCCAGCTGCGCCGCCGCCCGAGCCGTTCGAGGCCAGGCAAGCGGACTCGGTCGACCAAAGGCGACCACAGGAACTTAAACGCGTAGGCGAGGCCGATCCACGAAATGACTCCGATGGTCGCAAGGTCGACCTGCCATTCCCCGAGCCAGGCGTTGAGCGTCCCGATCAACAATGTGTACGGCAGCCCGGCGGCAAAACCGAAGACCAGCATGATCGCCGTCTTGCGGTTGCGCAGCGCGCTTCCGAGCAGGCGCAGCCCTGTGGGATGCTCACCGATCGCTGCCGTCGTTGCCATTCGCGGCGTCCTCCCTGTTGACCTCGAGACAACATGCTAGCAGCCGAACGGCGGCTGAACAGCCTCTCACTTGTCACGCGGGCGCAACAGGCGCACGATTGTCCGCATGGATGCCCCCGCGAGGTCCCGGCCGAGCCACGGCCAACGCGCGCTGGCAGAAGCGCTTGCCCGCGGCGGAACCGACATGGGCTCGAGCATCGTCGAGCTCGATTCAGCCGTCTATGTCGACCCCGCGCGGTTCGATGCCGAGCGATCGGCATTGTTCCGGCGCCTGCCGCTGCCGATTGCCCCTACTGCGCTGCTCCCAAGTTCCGAGTTTGCGGTGACTCACGACGGCTTTGGAGTGCCGCTGATCCTGTCGCGCGACTCGAACGGCAATGCCCATGTGATGGCCAACGTCTGCCGCCATCGCGGCACGCGCCTACTCGACGGAAGTGATCCAATCCCGGCCAAGCGGATCCTCTGCCCTTATCACGCCTGGACCTACGGTGCGGACGGGGCCTTGATGGCGCTGCCGCGGGTCGCCTGCTTCCCCGGCATCGACAAAGCGGAGAAGCAGCTAATCCATTTTCCGGCCGTCGAAAGCGGCGGGCTGATCTGGTTCGCCCGTGACGAAGCCGCGGATTTCGGCCCGGTGTTCGAGCTCGAGGAGGATTTCGACGCGTTCGGAATGGCCGGCCTCCACCTGTACAAGAGGCGGACGCACGAAGTGCCGGCGAACTGGAAGCTGATCGTCGATGCCTTCCTCGAAAGCTATCACGTCCAGCGGCTGCATTCGGCGACAATCGCCAGTTTCTTCGCCGATGGAATCACCGCGGCCGACCGGATCGGACCGCACCAGCGCGCAGTGGTTGGCCGCGCCGACTATCTTCCGAGATCGACCGCGACGACTGGAGCGCGCTGCGCCGCGCCGTCACCTACACCTATTTCCTTTTTCCCAACGCAATCGTCATCGTCAGCCCGGATTACATTAATCTGCTGGTAGTCATGCCCCGGTCGGTGAGATCGAGCCTGGTCGAGGATTTCATGCTGATCCCGGAAGCGCCGGCGACCAACGAGGCCGAGGCGCATTGGCAGAAAAGCTGGGACCTGCTCGACGGCGGCACCTTCGGCGCCGAGGATTTCCATGCCGCCGCGCTTTGCCAACGTGGCCTCGACTCCGGACTATTGCCAAAGGTCACCCTGGGAACGCTGGAAAGCGGCATTGCCGACTTCCACGAAAGAGTCGCGGCGGCGCTTCAGGACTGACCGGCGAAGAACAGCTCCAGCCCCTTTTGCGGCTTGACCGGTTTCCCTGAAAGATGCCGGTCGATGCATTCGAGAGCACGCTTCAACTGGCGCTCGGTATAGGGTTTCCGCAAGCAGCCGATGGCGACTTCCGAAGCGTTCGGGATGTCGTATCCCGTCGCGAACAGGGTCGGCGTGCCGCGAGCCTTCGCCGCCCGGGCGAGATCGATCCCGGTCTGCTCGCTGCTCAGACGGACGTCGCTCAGGATCAGGTCGATCTTCTCTTTCTCGAGCATCCGGATGGCGTCTCCGAAGCTGTCGAGCGTCGCCACGACTTCATAACCCAAGTCGCGAAGAGTTGATTCGTTGTCGAACGCGGTCAGCGGCTCATCCTCGACGACGAGGATCCGCTTGACGGCACGTTCACGCTTCCCGAACAGCATCGGCAACCCATAGGATAAACGACTTGGCCCCGGAACGAACGAAACGCGACGCGGTATCCCGGCGCAACAAAGCCCGGCCGAATGTGCCGCGCGCGCAACAGAAAAGGCGCCCGGAGCCGCGAGAGGCGGGGCCGCAGCGGATCGCCAAGCTTCTCGCTCGCGCCGGAGTGGCCTCGCGGCGGGACATCGAGCGGATGATCGCCGACGGCAGGATCGCGATCAACGGCGAGACCCTGACGACTCCGGCGACCTTGCTCGACAATCTTTCGGGCGTGACAGTCGACGGCAAGCCGGTGAAGCCGCCGGCGGCGGCGCGGCTGTTCCGCTTCTACAAGCCGCAGGGGACGCTCACAGCCGCTCGCGACCCGAAGGGCCGGCCGACCATCTACGACCGGTTGCCCCAATCGCTTCCGCGACTGATGCCGGTCGGGCGCCTCGACTTCATGACCGAGGGCCTGCTGCTGCTCACCAACGACGGCGAGCTCAAGCGCCGGCTCGAGCTCCCCAGGACCGGAGTCGTTCGCCGCTACCGAGCGCGCGCATTCGGTTCTGTTAGCCAGGAGCAGCTCGAGGAGCTTTCCGAAGGGGTGACCATCGATGGGGTCCACTACGGCTCGATCAATGCCAACCTCGAGCGCCGAACCGGCCGCAATTGCTGGATCGAGCTCGAGCTGACCGAAGGCAAGAACCGCGAGGTCCGGCGGGTGCTCGGGCATCTCGGTCTGCAGGTCTCGCGGCTGATCAGGACCGCGTACGGACCGTTTGAGCTGGGCGGGCTTGCGCCCGGACAGGTGGCGGAAATCGACCGCGGGGAGCTTTTCCGGTTCCGAAGCTCCCTCAATTGAGAATCATCGCCGGCGAATGGCGAGGGCGACGGCTGGTCGCGCCCGCAGGGCTTTCGACGCGACCGACCGCTGACCGCGTTCGCGAAACGCTATTCTCGATGCTCGTCAGCCGGCTCGGCAGCTTCGAGGGGCTGGCGACCGCCGACCTTTTCGCCGGCAGCGGCGCTCTTGGTTTCGAAGCACTGTCGCGCGGCGCGGCGCACGCCACCTTTGTTGATTCGGACCCTGCCGCCGTACGCGCTATCCGAACCAACGCCGGTGCCCTGGGCGCCGAGAATCGCGTGCGGGTAATCGCCGCATCCGCACTGAAACTACCGGCCTCGGATCGTTTCGATTTGGTCTTTGCCGATCCGCCTTATGCTCCGGGATCGGGCGCGGCCGCAGTGGCGGCCGTTGCTTCTGCTGGTTGGCTGATGCCCGGCGGATGGATGTCCATCGAGACGAACCGGGCGGATTCGGTCGAGGTTGGCGACTGGTCGATCGAGGCCGAGCGGACCGTCGGACGGGCAAAGCTTACGCTGCTTCGCCGGCCCTAGATTTCTTCGCCGCTTTCTGAATTTCCTCGACCTCGGTTGCCAGGCGCCGGCCCATTGCGGCGGCGGCCGCCTTGGCCGCGGCTTTGAGAGTCCTGGCCGCCCGGCGCTGATCGTCCTCGCGGCGGCTGTATCGCGACTCGGCGATGGCGGCGAGCGCAGCCGTTGCTCCGACGGCGAGCAGATCGGCAACCAATGGGCTCTCGATCAGCTTAATCAGCGCATCGGCCGCGGTCGTCTCGCCCTGATTCGCTTTCGCACCGGATGTGGAGCGCTTGCCCGAACGACCCCCGCCGGCGGACGTCGACGACGCTTTCGTCCCGGAGGAGCCCTTCCTGGTCGTCCCGCTGCCTTTGGTGCTGGTCCTGCTTGCTGTCTTCGCCATTGCTCGTCGCTCCCGAAGAATTCGTGTCGCCCGCTTCAACACACGGGGCGCGGGCTGGTATCCGCGATCATTCGCACGAAGCGTTCCGACCACCGCTGTCAAGCGCTCGAAGGCGCTTCACTTGCCTCTGCACCGCCTCTCCGCTAAGGCGCGCGCGTCCGGCGGGGCGGTGCGCTTGCACTCCCCGCGGCGAGCTGTCTCAATGGCATGCGCGTGGGGTCCGGAAACGACCGGCACTCTGACGCGCCTTTTTGCTTGGGCTGGCTGGCACCGGACGCCGCCGCGGCACGCGGCCGCTGCGGCACATCGGCAATGGCAAAGTCCGCTTGACGGAAAGCGGCCCATGGTGGGCAGCTCGCGGCAGGCAGATGAAAGATTAGGAAGACTATAGGCACATGGCGACCACTGAATTTCCGACCCGCGAGGACTTCGCGGAGCTCCTGAACAAGAGCCTCGGCGGCGAAAACGAGGCGTTCGAGGGGAAGGTCGTCAAAGGCACGGTCACAGCGATCGAAAATGATCTGGCAGTGATCGATGTCGGCCTGAAGTCGGAAGGGCGGGTGCCGCTGCGCGAATTCGCAGCGCCGGGCCAGAAGGCCGAAATCAGCGTCGGCGACGAGGTCGAAGTTTACGTCGACCGGGTCGAAAATGCCGCCGGCGAGGCGATGCTCAGTCGCGACCGCGCCCGCCGCGAAGCCGCGTGGGACAAGCTCGAGAAGGAATTCGAGGCCGGCAACCGTGTCGAGGGCGTGATCTTCGGTCGCGTCAAGGGCGGCTTCACCGTCGATCTCGGCGGCGCCGTGGCCTTCCTGCCGGGTAGCCAGGTCGACATCCGCCCGGTGCGCGACGTCGGCCCGCTGATGGACATCCCGCAGCCGTTCCAGATCCTGAAGATGGACCGCCGCCGCGGCAACATCGTCGTGTCGCGCCGGGCGATCCTCGAGGAAACCCGGGCCGAGCAGCGCTCCGGCCTGATCCAGAGCCTGGCCGAGGGTCAGGTGATCGACGGAGTCGTCAAGAACATCACCGATTACGGCGCCTTCGTCGACCTCGGCGGCATTGACGGGCTGCTCCACGTCACCGACATCAGCTACAAGCGCGTCAACCACCCCAGCGAGGTGATCAACATCGGCGACACGGTCCGCGTCCAGATCATCCGAATCAACCGCGAAACCCAGCGCATCAGCCTCGGCATGAAGCAGCTCGAAACCGACCCGTGGGATGGCGCGGCAGCGAAATATCCGATCGAGGGCGTGTTCCGCGGCCGAGTGACCAACATCACCGAATATGGCGCCTTCGTCGAGCTCGAGGCGGGAATCGAGGGCCTCGTCCACGTCTCCGAAATGAGCTGGACCAAGAAGAACGTCCATCCGGGCAAGATCGTCTCCACCAGCCAGGAAGTCGACGTCAAGGTGCTCGAGGTCGATGAGGAAAAGCGCCGGATCAGTCTCGGGCTTAAGCAGGCCCAGGCCAACCCGTGGGAAGCCTTCGCCGAAAAGCACCCGGTCGGCTCGGAAGTCGAGGGCGAGGTCAAGAACTCCACCGAGTTCGGCCTGTTCATCGGCCTCGACGGCGATGTCGATGGAATGGTCCACATGTCGGATATCGCCTGGGGCGTGTCCGGCGAGGAAGCGCTTCAGCTCCATCACAAGGGCGAGCGGATCAAGGCGGTCGTGCTCGACGTCGACGTCGAAAAGGAGCGCATCAGCCTCGGCATGAAGCAGCTCGAGCGCGGCGGAGTCGCCGCTCCGGGCGGTGCCGGCGTCAAGAAGGGCGACATCGTCACCGTCGAGGTGCTCGAAGTGAAGGATGGCGGACTCGACGTGCAGGTCGCGGACGGTCCCACCGGATTCATCAAGCGGGCCGACCTCGGCCGCGACCGCGATGAACAGCGGCCGGAGCGCTTCCAGGTGGGCCAGAAATTCGACGCGATGGTGTCGGGCTTCGACCGCTCGAAGAAGCCGAACTTCTCGATCAAGGCGCTGCAGATCTCCGAGGAGAAGCAGGCGGTCGCTCAGTACGGCTCGTCCGATAGCGGCGCGAGCCTCGGCGACATTCTCGGAGCAGCGCTCAAGGAAAAGGCCGAGGCGTCGAAAAAGTAGCAGGAATCAGGTGCCGGCGCGGCCCGCAAGGGTTGCGCCGGCGGCTCTTTCCTGACAGCGTGCCCCAGAACACTGCCGCAGGGGGAGCGGCTTGGTTCTGCTCAAGAAGCGGGGACTCTCAATGATCCGTTCGGAACTCGTCCAGAAGCTGTGCGATGACTTTCCCGATCTCACCCAGCGGGAGATCGAGGGCGTCGTGACTGCAATTTTCCACTCGATCACTGATCAGCTGGCGAATGGCGGCAGGGTTGAGCTGCGCGGCTTTGGCGCCTTCTCGACGCGGCAACGCGATGCCCGGATCGGCCGCAACCCCCGCACCGGCGAATCCGTATCGGTGGACGCCAAGCGCGTGCCCTATTTCAAGCCCGGCAAGGAGATGCGGGAGCGGCTGAACCTGAACGGGACGGCCGAGGCGTTATAACCGCTGCCCGGGCGCGGACGTGGCGGAATAGGTAGACGCTGAAGACTTAAAATCTTCTGCCCGACAGGGCGTGCGGGTTCGAGTCCCGCCGTCCGCACCAGCCCTCATTCGGGCCGAAACTGAACCGGCTGCCGCCGGCGAAACGGATTTCGCCGTCCCGCCGATTGCCCGGAGAAAATTTGTTAAGCCTGCGGCGCTAGTTTGGCTTCGTGGGACAAAGGTGGATCAGATTTGCGGGTAAGCGCCGGGCTGGCGCGGTCGTAAACGCGCGGCGCGACGCGCTCGTCCTTTCGATCCTGATCGTCGCGGTCCTCATGTTGATCTGGAACGGAAGCGCGTTCTTTGGCCAACTGACATTCAGCAACGACAGCTTTCGCGAGAAGGCCCAGCTGACCAGCACCGCCCTCACGCTCAACGTTGCCTTGATCCTTTTCGGCTGGCGTCGCTACGCGGACTTGCTGCACGAGGCAGAGTTGCGTGCCGACGGCGAGCGGCGAGCCGACATAATCGCCACGACCGACAACCTTACGGGGCTGCTCAACCGCAAAGGCTTTGCGGAACGTGCTCTGCAGCTTAGCGACCATTGCCTGGTCACCGGCGAGCAACTCGCCATCCTGTCGCTGCAGATCCACCGCTATAAGGCGATCAACGACCGGCACGGCTACGAAATCGGCGACGAGTTCCTTCGGCGCCTCGCGTCGGCCATTTGCGAAGCCACCGGTGGTGAGGGAGTCGTGGCCCGGCTCAGCGGAGACGAGTTCGCTATTGCCCTTGGTCTTCCCGTTGAAGAGATGGCCAAAGCCGAGAGGATCGGCGTTGCCGCACTTCAGGCGGTGACTCGCCCCTTGGAAATCGACGGCAAGATGATTCAGGTCGGCGCCTTTTCAGGCATCGCCGCCGCCCCGGCCGGCGAGCTGCGAATTCCCGATCTCCTGCGCCGCGCGGACATTGCGCTCGATCACGCGAAAAGTGGACGGATCGGTCGTCCAATCTGGTTTGACCGTGCCATGGAGCAGGCCCTGCTTGCCCATTCGGAGATCGAGCAAGGCATTCGCTTTGGCCTCGAGCACGGCCAGTTCGAGCCTTATTTCGAGCCCCAGGTCGACCTCGCCAGCGGCGAGATCACCGGCTTCGAGGTCCTCGCTCGCTGGAACCATCCATTACGTGGAATCATCGGACCGGACGTATTCATTCCGATCGCCGAGGAAATCGGCGTTATCGGCCGCCTGTCCGAGCACGTCATCCGCGACGCGCTGTTCGAAGCTGCCAAGTGGGACCCGCGGCTTCACATATCCATCAACATTGCGCCCTCGCAGCTCGCCGACGGCTGGCTGGCCGAGCGAATTGTCCGGCTGCTCACCGAGACAGGCTTCCCGCCCGAGCGGCTGGTCGTCGAAATCACCGAGAGTTCCTTGTTCGCCGAGCTTGAGCTCGCCCGTTCCATCGTCACCAGCCTCAAGAACCAGGGCATCCGCCTCGCCCTCGACGACTTCGGAACCGGTTTCTCGTCTTTGTCGCATCTGCGTGTCCTGCCGTTCGACATCATCAAGATCGACCGCGCCTTCGTCACCGACCTTCACGGCAACCGTGAGAGCTCGGCAATCATTCGCGCCGTCGCGACGCTTGCCAACGCCCTCAATGTCCCCGTGTGCATCGAGGGCATCGAGGACGAGGCCATGCGCGAGACGGTCCTCGGCCTTGGATGCACGGTCGGTCAGGGCTGGTATTTCGGCAAGCCGATGACCGCCGACCAGGCTGCCCAGCTTCTAGCCCCGCGCGAACCGCCGAAAAACCGGCGGGTGTCGGCCGCCTAACAACCATCACCGAACGTTGCGATCGAGCCGCCTGTCCCGCCACGGGACGGATGGATCGCGCGCGCAAAATCGAGCGTTGTCGACATGGTAAAAAAACCGTTAAGGATTTCCCATGCGTTCGGCGCGCTCAGTCATTGCCCTCGACCCGCGGCTGTTCGGTCGCCGGCAGAGCTTCGTGCTCGACGAGTCGCCGCAACCCTCAATGGCGCTCGGCGAGGATGCCAGGCTGTTTGCGACCACCTTCGCTGCCGGTTTCCTGTTCGTCTTCCTGCTAATCGCCTGACGGACTGGAAGTCAGTCGCACGCGCGATGCAGCCGCCAACCTAGCCAGGCGGCGACGACGCTCGCGGCGGCGACAATCAGCAAGCTGTCGGCGACGGTCACGCCGAGCTGCACGGCGACGGCCAGGATGACGGTCGCTGCGACCATGAAGCCGGAATTCACGATATTGTTGGCGGCGATGGTGCGCGCCGTCCGAGACTTCGCGACAGTGGTGGTGAGAAAGGCGTAGAGCGGAACCACGAACATGCCTCCGGCGATTGCCACGCCGAGCAGATCGAAAACGATCCACGGGCCGTCGGGCATGGCCAGGAATTCCTGCACTCCGAGCAGCGAGCCGCCGTCCGCGGGCCAGTTTTTGACGCGCCTGAACAGGTCGAGCACGAACAGGCCCATGGCCAGTGCAGCCCCTGGCGAATAAGTCGCGGCCACCCGACCCTTGAGCAAACGGTTGACCGCCACCGATCCGATGGCGACGCCGACGGAGAAGATGGCGAGGAACAAGGTCGCGACGGTCTGGTCGGAATCGAGGCTGTTCTTGACCAGCGGCGGGAATTGCGCGGCGAGCACCGCCCCCATCGCCCAGAAGAAGCTGATGCAGATGATCGCCAGGAACAACCGGGGGACGTGAAGGGTGGCGCTAACCAAAGTGACCGACGCCCGGATGATGTGCCAGTCCATCTTGAGCGGCGGCGCCCCTTCTTCCGGCCGCGCCGGGGGAACGAGACCGCCCGAGAGGCGCCCGGCAATGGCAACCATCAGCACTGCGACCGCAGCCCACTCCGCATGAAAGGAACCGTCCCCGCGCTGCAGGACGAGGATGCCGCCGAGCAAGGTGCCGCCAAGGATGCCGATGTAGGTGCCCGCTTCGACCAGGCCGGTGCCGCCGAGGACCTCGTCGTGGTGCAGGTGTTGGGGCAGGATCGCGTATTTGATCGGGCCGAAGAAGGTCGAATGGATGCCCATGGCCGCCAGCGCCGCGAGCAACAATGGCACGTTGTGCAGCAGGAGTCCGGCCGCTCCGAAGATCATGATGATGATTTCGGCAGTCTTGACGATGCGTACGATCGCCGCCTTGTCGGTTGCGTCGGCAAGCTGGCCGGCGAGCGCCGACAACAGGAAAAAGGGCAGGATGAACAGCCCTCCGGCGATCGCGCTGAAGGTCGCTTCCTGAGTCGCGTCCTGATAGATTCCGTAGATCACCAGCATGACCATGCTGGTGCGGAACAGATTGTCGTTGAACGCGCCGAGGAACTGGGTGACGAAAATCGGCAGGAATCGGCGCGTTCGCAGCAGGTGAACGGCGTCGTGCATCAATCTGCCCCGCCGCTCTGCGGCTTGTCCCGCTGGTCCATTGGTCGGCCTGTGTAGCGGCTGCTCGCGCCGCGGCAAGCGATCGTGCCGCCAGCCCTTCAGGCCCATGGCCGTTTCGATTAGGAGGGCGCGATGCTGTCGCTTCCCAACCTTCTGACCCTGTCTCGAATCCTCGCGGTGCCGATCCTCGTCTTCCTTCTCTGGCGGCCGACACCGATCGACTACGCGGTCACCTTCGTCCTCTACTGCATCGTCGGCATTACCGATTATTTCGACGGCTACCTCGCCCGAGCCCATGGGCAGATCTCCAAGCTCGGGCAGTTCCTCGACCCGATCGCGGACAAGATCATGGTGGCGGCGGTCATCGTCATGTTGCTCGCTTCGCGCCAGGCGGATGGCGATCCGCCAATCCTCGAGGAATGGAATGTCATTCCGGCGTTGATCATCCTGCTTCGCGAAATCATCGTCTCGGGGCTTCGCGAATTCCTCGCGGGCCTGCAGGTGTCGGTACCGGTGAGCGCGCTGGCGAAGTGGAAAACCACGTTTCAGCTGGTCGCTCTCGGCGCGCTGATCCTCGCCGGTGCGCTTCCCGGTCAGCCGTGGGTTCACCAGGTCGGAATCGTTTCCTTATGGGCCGCGGCCGCGCTGACGCTGGTGACAGGCTGGGATTATCTGCGGGCCGGTCTGAAGCATATGGATTAATCGATTTTCCTGCTCTGTCTGACCAAGTTTAATCGTTTCCCTCGCTCCAGCGCGCAGCCTAGGCGATCCTCGCGCATCAGCATCTGCGAGGAGAGGCCGAAATCATGGACGCAAAGACTAGCAGCCCCTTGAGCGATCCCTCGAAGGAGCCGACGGCTCTCCGATCCCTACTGGGCCGAACCAATCGCGACTGGTGGCCCAACCAGCTCTCGCTCGACATCCTTCCGCAGCCCTCCGATCCGATGGGCGACGATTTCGACTATGCCGCCGAGTTCGAGAGCCTCGACTATGAAGCGGTCAAGCGCGACCTCCACGCCTTGATGACCGACAGCCAGCCCTGGTGGCCGGCGGACTATGGGCATTACGGCCCCTTCTTCATCCGCATGGCCTGGCACAGCGCCGGCACCTATCGCATCGGCGATGGCCGCGGCGGCGCCAATTCCGGCCAGCAGCGGTTCGCTCCGCTCAACAGCTGGCCGGACAACGCCAACCTCGACAAGGCTCGCCGCCTGCTTTGGCCGATCAAGCAGAAATATGGCCGAAAGCTTTCCTGGGCCGACCTGATGATCATGGCCGGCAACGTCGCTTTCGAATCGATGGGCGCCCCGGTGTTCGGATTCGGCGGCGGCCGGGCCGATGTCTACGAGCCCGAAAGGGACGTCTATTGGGGGACAGAGGAGGAATGGGTCGGCAAGGGTGCCGCGCCCCGCATGGGCGAGGATGCCGGCAAGGCGCTCGAGAACCCGCTCGCAGCAGTTCAAATGGGCCTGATTTACGTCAACCCGGAGGGTCCTGGCGGCAGCTCCGACCCGCTGGCCTCGGCCAAGGAAATCCGTGAAACCTTCCACAACATGGGGATGACCGACGAAGAGACGGTCGCCCTGACCGCCGGCGGCCACACGTTCGGCAAGTGCCACGGTGCCGGCGACCCGTCCAAGGTCGGGGCCGAGCCGGAAGGCGGCGACGTCGCACAGATGGGTCTCGGCTGGACCAGCGAGCATGGCTGCGGAATGGCCGACGACACGATCACCAGCGGTCTCGAGGGCGCTTGGACGCCCACACCGATCCAATGGGATTCGAGCTATTTTCGAATGCTGCTCGACTACGAATATGAGCTGGTGACGAGCCCGGCCGGAGCCAGGCAGTGGCAGCCGATCAACCCGGCTCCGGAAGACTTGGCGCCGGGCGCGCACAGCCCGGACAAGCGCCTGCCGACGATGATGACCACGGCCGACATGGCGTTTCGCGAGGATCCCGAATTCCGCAAGATCTCCGAGCGATTCCGCGACGACCCGGACTATTTCGCGGACGTCTTCGCGCGCGCCTGGTTCAAGCTGTGCCATCGCGACATGGGGCCCAGGGTTCGCTACCTCGGCCCCGAAGTTCCGGACGAGGATCTGATCTGGCAGGACCCGATTCCTCCCGCCGACCATGGGCTGGTCGAGGCGAGCGACATCGCGGACCTCAAGCGGCGGATCCTCGACTCGGGCCTGACCGTGCCGCAGCTGGTCAAGGCGGCCTGGGCGTCCGCGTCGACCTACCGCGGCACCGACCATCGCGGCGGCGCCAACGGCGGCCGGATCCGGCTCGAGCCGCAGCGCAACTGGGAAGTCAACGAGCCGGAGGAGCTGGCCCGGGTTCTCAACGTCTATGAAGACATCAAGGCCGACTTCGATTCCAATGCCGGCGGCGGCAAGAAAATCTCGATCGCCGACCTCATCGTTCTCGGCGGCTCGGCCGCGGTCGAGAAAGCGGCCAGGGACGCCGGCCACGACATTGAGGTCCCGTTTGCTCCGGGACGTACCGACGCAAGCCAGGACTGGACCGACGTCGAAAGCTTCGCCGTGCTTGAGCCCAAGGCCGACGGCTTCCGCAACTATCTGCGTACCGACGTCCACTATCCGGTCCCGACCGAGGAGTTGCTGATCGACCGCGCTTCGCTGTTGCGTCTGACAATCCCGCAGATGACCGTGCTGATCGGCGGACTGCGGGTGCTCGGCGCCAACTTCCGCGGCGAGAAATACGGCGTCCTCACCGACCGGCCCGGCCAGCTCACCAACGACTTCTTCGTCAACCTGCTCGACATGGGCACGGCCTGGAAGCCGGAGAACGACCATGTCTTCATCGGCACCGACCGGCGCACCGACCAGCAAAGGTGGACCGCAACCCGAGTCGACCTGGTGTTCGGAGCGAACTCGCAGCTCCGCGCGGTCTCGGAGGTCTATGCCGCCGCCGACGCGGGCAGGAAGTTCGTCGAGGATTTCGTCACCGCGTGGACCAAGGTGATGAATGCCGACCGCTTCGACCTCGCGCGCAAGTCCGGTGGCTGGACCGAAAAGACCAGCGGCGCCGGTGTCAGCACCGCCGAGCCGGTCGGGGCAGACTGAGGCCCGGGCGGCCTGCCGCGGCGTTCCGGCGCCGCGGCCGTTCGCTAGTCAGACCGGCTCCGCTTGCGCCGGCCCGAGCGCCGGCGGAGCGCTGAGCTCGGGCACGAGCTCGCGGAGGATCCGGCGAAGCGCCGCGGCAAGCAGCTGGAACTCGCTTCGGCGCGGACTCGATCGCCGCCAGATCAGCGCCACTTGCCGATAGCCTTCGCCGGAGTTGAGCGGTTTGGCCTCGACTCGCGTATCCTCGAGAATGCCGGCTTCGATCGCCAGTTCCGGGATGAAGGTCACGCCGAGTCCGTTGTCCACCATTTGCACCAACGTGTGGAGCGAGGTGCCCATCATCGCCGCCCGAGCGCGCAAATCCGGCCGGTTGCAGGCGGACAGCGCCTGGTCCTTGAGGCAATGCCCGTCCTCGAGCAGCAGCAACCTTTTCTCGTCAATCGCTTCGGCGTCGATCGTGTCGCCTGGCGGGGCCTCGCCGCCTGGGAACGCGACGAACAACCGGTCGTCGAACAAGGCTTCGGAATCGACGTCACCGCAAGCGTAGGGAAGCGCCAGGAGGACGCAGTCGAGCTGGCCGCGGTGCAGAGCCTCGCAGGCCGCCTGGCTGGCTTCCTCGCGAAGGTAGAGCTTGAGGTTCGGCCGTTCGTCGCGAAGCCGCGGCAGCATGGTCGGCAACAGAAAGGGCGCGATGGTTGGGATCACTCCCATCCGCAGCTCGCCATGGAGGGGCTGGCCCTCCGCCCGGGCCAAGTCGGCAAGCTCTTCCGCCTCGCGCAGAACGCGCACCGCCTTGTCGGCTATTTTTTCGCCCAGAGTGGTGAAGCGGACGACTCGCCGTGTCCGCTCGACCAGGATGACTCCAAGCAGCGTCTCGAGGTCGCGCAGGCCCGCCGACATGGTCGACTGGGTGACGAAGCACGCTTCCGCGGCCCTGCCGAAATGGCCGTGCTGGCGAAGCGCGACCAGATATTGGAGCTGCTTGATGGTAGGCAGGTGAACGGTCATCGTTAATCGGAATAGCCGATAAAGGGAGGCTTTGTAATGACCTGCCGCGATTACCCGCTCAGTAGCCTCCACAGGCCGTAGCCACTGATCGCGCTGAGGACGATTCCGACCAGGACCAGCATTCGGTCGGCGGTTAGACGCTTGGCGACAATGGCGCCGAAGGGCGCGGCGAGAACCCCGCCGATGAGAAGTCCGACCACCGCCATGCTGAAGGCTTCGAGGCCGATGGTGGCAATGAAGGTTGCCGAAATCGTCACGGTCAGGAAGAATTCCGCCGTGTTGACCGTGCCCACCGTCGTTCGCGGCGTCGCCCCCTGAACCATGAGGTTGGAAGTCACGATCGGCCCCCAGCCGCCGCCACCGGCAGCATCGAGGAAGCCGCCGACAAGTCCCAGCGGCTCGACCACTTTCGGCTCGCGCTCGGTATGGCGATGAGTGGCCCCGCGCCAGAGCAAATAGAGACCGATCGCGAGGAGATAGGCGAGAACGATTGGCCTTGCCGTCTCCGCATGAATTTGCGTCAGCACATAGGCGCCCGCGACCCCGCCGATGATACCGGGAATGACGATCCGCGCGAACAGCCGCCAATTGACGTTGCGATGGGCAATATGGCTGATGCCGGACACTCCGGTGGTGAAGGTCTCGGCGGTGTGCACGCTGGCCGAAGCCGCCGCCGGCGGCACTCCGAGACTGACCAGCAGGGTCGTGCCGATCGTTCCGAACGCCATTCCAAGCGCACCATCGACCAGCTGGGCGGCGAACCCGATCAGGATGAATGGCAGGAGGACCGATGGATCAGCCAGATACTCCGGCACTCTTGCCCTCCCCCTGTACAGCGATGATTTGCCCCAGCCGCTCGAGGCTCTGCAAGACGATTTCGGTACGGAGTCGGTTCCAGGCGACTGGCATTTCGGCGAGGCCGCACATAAATTGACCCCTTAAGCTACGGAAGGACTGCAGGTGGACTCTAGCCTGATCGCCTACCTGGACTCGGTGAAGGCACGCGACCCTGCGGCACGGTCCCGGTGGGAAGTGCTGCTTTACCCCGGAGTCCTCGCGCTCGGCCTGCACCGTTTCGGCCATTGGCTGTACGGCGGGCGCCTCTACTTCCTCGCGAGAATGGTCAACCATTTCGCCCGCTTCCTGACCGCCATCGACATCCATCCCGGCGCCAGGATCGGCCGCAACTTCTTCATCGACCACGGTTTCACGGTTATCGGTGAAACCGCCGAGATCGGCGACGACGTCACCATCTACCAAAATGTCACTCTGGGCGGGACCAACCCGTCGACCGGCGTCGGCGGCAAGCGCCATCCGACGCTGGGCAACGGCGTCGTCATCGGGTCTGGCGCCCAGATCCTCGGACCGGTCATCATCGGCGAAGGCGCCAAGGTCGGTGCCAATTCGGTGGTGACCAAGGACGTTGCTGCAGGCGCCACCGTCGTCGGCATTCCGGCCAAGCCGGTGCCGGTGGATACCGTCCACTATAGCCCCGGCTTCGTTCCCTACGGGACGCCCTGCGGCGAGGACGTTGACCCCGGGCGGGCGCGAATCGCCGAGCTCGAGCGGCAATTGGAAGAGCTTCGTCAGGAGGTCGCTGCGCTCAAGACCCGGCGGTCTCCTGCGCCGAAGGCGAAAAGCGCTTGAGCGTCGTTGCGCCGTTCCCGCACCCCCGGGACCGGCGCTCACTCGCCAGCTTCGACCGTCTCGAGCTCAAGAAGATTCTCGGTCTTTACGGCCGCATGGTCGCTGCGGGCCAGTGGCGCGACTACGCGCTGTTCATCGGAACTGACGCGGCCATTTTCGCGGCCTTCCGCCGCGCATCGGAGCGCCCCGAGGTCCGGATCGAGAAACGGCCGCAGCTCCGACTGAAGCAGGGCGCTTTCGCACTGGTCGGCGAGCAGGGGCTGGTGCTCAAGCGCGGCCACGACCTTGGCGCGGTCATGGCCCCGCTCGAACGACGGCTGATCAAGCTGATCGACTAGGCGGCAGGCTGCGCCGCTGCGGACGGCGGTCGGTTGACGATCGGCAGCCTCTCCTTGAGCCCGTCCGGGAGCGGCCTCACCACCGCCGAGCGCGCCTGATTCCAGAAGGCGGAGAGCAAAAGCAGCGCCGAGCCGATGACCAGTGCGGTCAGCGCGACGTTGAGCTCGACCGCCCCGAAGCGCTCGAACAGGTCGCTGAGCGCCCACAGCACATAGGCGAGCGCCGAGACCAGCAGCGCGCGCCGGTCGATCGCCAGGGCGGTCACTCCGATCGCGAGATAGAGCATAATCACCGCAAAGCCCTCGCCGATGGTCGCATCGCCGTCATTCAGCCCCAACAGGGTGAATACCGGGTGGACGATCATTGGGGCTGCCAGCAGGTGAAGCCAGAAAGCGACGTCGGCGCGTCTCGTCACCCGCGCCCGATCGGAGCCGTCCCACCACATCGCGAACAGGAAGGTGGCGATTCCGAGCAAAAGCATGAAGCCGAGGACGATATCGCGGGTATTTGCGGCATCGCCGACCGCGGCAATCAGCAGCCCGATGGCGATTCCCGCCACGGAAGCTGCACCTGCCGCGACGGTGATCGGCACGCGGAAATTCCGCCAGTGCAGCCAGGCCGCGCCGGCGGCGATCGCACCCGATATCGCGGCGAGCATTCCGCCCAGCTGCGAGTTGTCATCGAGCCGTTCCGGACCAACCGCGAGGACCAGCGCAAAAGCGGAAGTGAGGAAAATTCCGCCGACGAAGCTCAGGAGCAGCAGAATCGACGGCAGCGCCATCCTTCGCTTCGCCGTAAAGAACAGGGCGAGCGCCCAACTGGCTGCGGCGACGGCCGCCGGCGCGAGCGGCGACGGCCCGTCGCCATGTTCGACGGCAATGCCGAGAGCGGCTCCGGCGCGCTGTCCGATCCAGGCCACTGCGAACAACAGGATGGCCGCCGCGATTGCGACGAAGATGTCGTTGAAACCGGTGATCAGCCTGAAATGCTCTTCGTCGACCGCAGGCGCGGAACGCTGCCGCTCGACATGGGCGCGCAGCGCCGCCGCGGCCTCCGCGCTGATGACCCCGGCGGCGACGGCGTCATCGAGTTCTGCCTGGCTGTACATGACCCCGTCTCCTCCCGAACCCCGCAGGAGCTAGGCCAAGTGTATTATAATGTCAATACAGTAGCACAGTGGTCGGCCGGCGCCCCGCACGGGCAATGTTTGGGACGCCGGCCTTTTCTGGCGGACCTAGCGGCAGCGCACGCGGCCGCGCTCGACCTCCCGGCCGAGCAAAGCGCCCGCAGCAGCGCCGATGATGGTTCCGGTCGAGCGTTCGCCGCGCGTGTCGATCGCCCGGCCGATCAGGGCGCCGCCGGCGGCGCCGACGATCATCCCGGTGGTCCCGTCGGCGCGCTTGCAACGCCAGCGGCCACGGGAATCCTGCCAGGTCTTCCCCTTGTAATAGCCATGCGCAAGGGCCGGCGCCGGCAGGGCCGGCACTGTCAGCGTAGCGGCGGCAATGGCCAGCATGGTCTTTTTCATGTTTGCACTCCCTGGTTCGCCTGTTGTCGTGGTTGGCCGATGCTGCGCCGGTCTTTCTGAACGGCTGGCAACCGGGAGCCGCCGTTAACCATGGCGCCGCGCGGTTTACGACGAACCGTTGGTCGCGGAGCGATACGCTGCTGTAACGTTAGCCCGCCGCTTACCGGCCACCAACCGCAGGTGCGCCTTGGCGTTAACCATAACCGCTGAGCTGGGCTTAGCATTTTGCCGGCTAGAGCGTGGCCATGCTCAGGGCCTGCGGATTGCTGATTGCGGCTGCCGGAATGACAGTGGTTCCAGCACAGGCGGCCGACGTGGTGTCGAAGCCGCACGCCCAGACTCCAGCGCCTGCGCTTGACGATTTCGCCTACCGCGTGCTCGCCGCCCACAACCGCGAGCGGTCCGCGGTCGGGCATCCGCCGCTCGCCTGGGACCCGGCGCTCGCCGCTTCGGCCGCAAGCTACGGGCCGGTGCTCGCCACCCTCGGCTATCTCGTTCACTCGCCGCGCGGCGATCGCCCCGGACAACGCGAGAACCTGGCCATGGCCTATGGCGGGACGATGACCGCGGAACAGCTGGTCGGGATGTGGACCGACGAAAAACGGCTGCTTGTCCCCGGCGTTTTCCCGAACGTCAGCCGCACCGGACATTGGAAGGATGTCGCCCACTACACGCAGATGGTCTGGCGGACGACGACCCACGTCGGCTGCGCGCTTCATCGCGCGGAATGGGATTATCTGATCTGCCGCTATTCGCCGCCCGGCAACGTCGACGGCAAGCCGGTGTTCGGCTGGCCTCCGGTCGCATCGCGCTAGCCCGCCGCGGCAAGCTGCTCCTCGACCAACCGCAGGGCTTCGGCGGTCGCATCGTCGACGGTGAGATCGCTGGTGTCGAGCAGGATGGCGTCATCCGCCTGGCGGAGCGGCGCCGCGAGGCGGCCGCAATCGCGCTCGTCGCGGGCCCGAATGTCGATCAAGACATCGTCGTAATGGGCCGGCATGCCGCGCTCGAGCAGCTCACGCACCCGGCGCTGGGCGCGGACTTCGGGCCGGGCCGTGACGAATAGCTTCACTGTCGCATCGGGAGCGATGACGGTGCCGATGTCGCGACCGTCGAGGACTGCGCCGCCCGGCTGTTCGGCGAACTCGCGCTGGCGCTCGAGAAGGGCCGCCCGCACCGATGCATAGGCGGAAATCCGCGAAGCGATTTTCGACACAGGCTCGCTTCGAAGCTCTTCGTCGTCCGGGTCGATGCTGCCGATGTCGCAGGCGCGCAGCGCCTCGAACTCCTCTGACGGATCGCCGCCCCAGCGCCACAGGTTGAGAGCCACCGAGCGGTAAAGCAGCCCGGTGTCCATGTGCGGCAGGCCGAAGTGGTGGGCGAGCGAGCGGGCGATCGTCCCCTTGCCGCTCGCGGCCGGGCCGTCGACGGCAATCAACAGCCGCTTCCGCGGACCGTTCTCGTTGTCGCTGTGCTCGGTCAAGCGCCGCGCTTTGACAGGGCGAATTGCCTATGGCAAGGCGCCCGCCGCATCCGCCGCCGCCACGGCGCGGCAGCCCGCCCGGACTGGAGATACAAACGATCATGGTGAAACCCGAATGGGGCACCAAGCGCACTTGCCCCAAGTGCTCGACCCGATTCTATGACCTCGGCAAGGACGATCCCGTGCACTGCATCGAGTGCGGCATGGACTGGAATCCCGAGCCGGTTCTGAAGTCGAAGCAGCCGCTGCCCTTCGAGACGCCGCAGCCGGTCGCCGAGAAGCAGGAGGCCGACTCCGATCTCGGTGCTGAGGACCTCGCGATCGACGAGGACGAGGAGGTCAGCCCGGACGAGGAGGTCGACCTCGCTACCGGCGACGAGGATCTCGGAGTCGAGACCGCCAGCGAGGATGACGAGAGCTAGCGTTACTGGTAACCGGCGCCGAGCGTTCCTATTTTCCCGTTTCCAGCCGGGAAAAACTCGCCTAAGGCGCTGACCGGATCGGGGCCGTAGCTCAGCTGGGAGAGCGTCGCAATGGCATTGCGAAGGTCAGGGGTTCGATCCCCCTCGGCTCCACCATCCTTTCCTCACGAATAGTCAAACCGCCCGCGAGAGCGGCGTTGTTTCGGCGGCGCGCGCGATAGCAGCGACCGGCGGCGGAACACGCCCGGCCCCCTGCTCATTGACGATCAGAAGCGGCCGGCATGCGCGGCCCGCGCCCTCGCCTGCGCTCCGCGCCACCGGCTGACGACCCCCGCTGATCAGCAAGGAGGAAAGACATGCCCCGTCAAGACTGGTTTGACGACGACACATTGAGCCGCGACCGCCGCGACCAGCGCGGTTATTTTGGCGACTATCGTTCCGGTGATTTCGGCGGCCGTGAGCGCGGCCGCGGTGGCGGCGCCTTCTTCGAGTCCAGCCGCGATGAACGCGGACCGAACCGCGGCCGTGGCGACTTCGGCGGACGCGACCGTCCGATCGGTGGTTGGGGCGGTCTTATGGGCGACGAAAATCGCAGCCGGTCGCGCGGCCGCCTTCGTGATCGCGATTTCGCCGAGCGCTCCCGCAGCGAACGGGATTATGGGTCCGACGACTACAACGACAATGTCATTCCGCTCGACGAAACCGAGCGACTGATTGCCTCAAACAAGGTCGAAGGGACGCCGGTCTATGGCCGCAGGCGCGAGAGGCTCGGTTCGATCTACAATTTCATGGTCGACAAATATGACGGCGAAGTCGTCTATGCTGTGCTCCGTCACGGCGGCTTTTTCGGCCTCGGCGAGCGCTACTATCCGCTCCAGTGGAGCGACCTGACCTACGATACGCGCCTTGGCGGTTATCGCGTCGGTTTCGAGGAAGAGGATCTCGAGCGCTTCGACAGCTTCGATTCCGAAGGCCGAATGTACAGCCGTCAGCGCGGCGACCGCGAAGGTCATCGCGAATTCCATCGGGAGAGGAGCAGCCGAGGCCGCGAACGCGAGCGCGGCAACCGCTACTCGCCCTGGTAATCATATAAAAAAGGGCGGCGGCGCGAGCGCGCCGCCGCCCCCTTTTTCTCGAACGAGATTACTTCAGCGACGTCGAAACGTTGGTGAAGGTCGTGTTGAGCTGGCTGCCGACGCTCGTCATGGCGCCAATCGCAGCGACTGCGATCAGAGCGGCAATCAGGCCGTATTCAATGGCGGTCGCGCCCTTCTCGTTGCGAATCAGCTTCAGAAACTTGCTCATTTCCGGTCTCCCACTGTCCAAATCATTCTCACGCAGCCGGCACCGGAGCGACGGCCTGCGTGCAGCATGGTCCGGTTTGGGTTGAAGAAGTCTTAAGCCCCGTGCTTTCGAGGACTTAACCTTACTGCACAAGAAAACGGCGGCGCGTTTCCGCACCGCCGTTCCCTCATTCAAAGGCAATTCTTACTTCAGCGACGCCGAAACGTTGTTGAAGGTCGTGCCGAGCTTGCTGCCGATGCCCTGCATCGCGCCGATCGCCGCAACGGCGATGAGGGCGGCGATCAGGCCGTATTCGATAGCAGTCGCACCCTTTTCGTTGCGAATCAGCTTCAGAAACTTGGACATGTCTGGTCTCCTTAAGGCTCCACTCAAGAGGAACCATTGTTCCCCCACCTGCGCAGTCCCCGCGTAGGATGCACGAGGATTAGAGCCCAAGGAGTTGAGAAAGATTTAAATCGGTAGGTTTCCGCGCGTTAATCACGTCGGTGCAATTCCGAGGCGCTCAGCGCTGCTCGAACAGCCGCTGGATCTCGCGCAGGGCCTCCCGGATGTCGCGGCTGTTTTCGCTCCACTCGTCCGGCAGCGGACTCGGCCGCTGCCGCTGCGACTCGGAAGGTCGCGGTTCGGGTAGCCGGAACTCTCGAGGCAATGGCGGCCCGCGGCGGCCGTCGACACTCAGCGCCGGAGCCATGAAGCTCCGCCAGATCTGCGCCGGCGCGGTACCCCCGCTGATTCGGCCCAGCGACTTGTTGTCGTCCCGGCCCACCCAGACACCGACGACAAGATCGCCGGCAAAGCCAATGAACACAGCATCGCGATTGTCCTGGCTGGTGCCCGTCTTGCCGAACGTCGGCACCTGAAGCGCCGCCCGGCGGCCGGTACCGTTGTTCGCCGCTTCGAACAGCAGCTCGAGCATCGGGCCGCGGTCGCGGCGGTCGCTCATCCGGCCCGAGCGGCCAAACAGCCCAATCGAGCGCTCTTCCTGCTCGAGGTCGAGACCAATCGGGGCCACGGGATAATTGCCGCCGGCAACGGCCGCATAGGCCGCGGTGAGCTCGAGCAGGCTGACGCCCGCGGTGCCGAGCGCCATGCTCGGACTGTTGGGCAGGGGACCGGAGATTCCGAGCTCTCGCGCCACGCGCATGACGTTGCCGCGGCCGACCCGCTCGGAGAGCCGGACGGTTGCCGCGTTGCTCGATCGCGCGAACGCCTCGCGAAGGGTGATCCGGCCGCGATAGACGCCGTCGTTGTTGGCCGGGGTCCAGCCGTCGATGGTGATGGGGCGGTCGTCGATGATGCTGTCCGGGGTCCAGCCCGCACGCAAGGCCGCGAGGTAGACGAACAGCTTGAATGCCGAACCCGGCTGGCGCCGGGCTTGGGTCGCCCGGTTGAACGGCGACGCCTTGTAGCTGCGGCCGCCGACCATGGCGACGACCCGACCGTCGGGTCGCATGGCGACGAGGGCCGCCTGGGCATCTCCGATCCCCGCAGTGTTGATCGCCCGCACCGCGAGACGCTGCAGGTCGGCGTCGAGCGTGGTGCGCACTCGCACCTCGCCGAATTCCGAATCGAACGCTTTCTGTGCAGCCGGAGCCAGCCAGTCGGCGAAATAGGTTCCCGTCGGGATCGCGGACCGCTGCCGGACCGGCCTGGCAGGTTTGACGGACTGCGCGCGCTGCGGCGAGATGGCGCCGGTCTCGGCCATCGCCGTGAGAACGAGCTTGCTGCGCTCTTGCGCCGGCTTGAGGTTGCGCGTCGGAGCCAGGCGCGAGGGCGCCTGCACCATACCGGCCAGCATCGCTGATTGGGCGAGCGACAGGTTTTCGGGATCCTTATCGAAATAATGGCGCGCAGCAGCACGAAGCCCGTAGACGCCGTCGCCGAAATAGACGCTCGACAGATAGCGCGACAGAATTTCGTCCTTGGTCAGCCAGCCTTCGAGCCAGAAGGCGATGATCACTTCCTGGGCCTTGCGGCGGACGCTCCGATCGGACGACAGGAAGCTGGTTTTGGCGAGCTGCTGCGTGATCGTGCTTCCGCCCTGGCGCACTCCCCCCGCGCGCATGTTCGCCAGCATTGCTCGGCCGATCCCGCGCGGGTCGATGCCCCAATGATTATAGAATCGACGGTCTTCGATCGCGACGAACGCGGCGACCGTCAGTGGATCGAGCTTGGCTGAGTCGACCGGCGCTTCCTTGATCGCCCCCCGCCGAGCGATCGGTCGCCCTTCCTGGCTGAGAAACAACAGAGCTGGATCGTCGAGCGGCTCGAGCGCCCGCGACAAGGGCGCGGTGACGATCAGCCAGATGAGCAGGACGACGACCAGCGCGGTGACGGAATAAAGGACGATCCGCCAAGTCTTTCGGCGCGGCTTGGGCGGGAGCTCCGCCGACTCCTCGCCGAACTCGACACCGATGCCCGGTAGCGGGGCGAACGGGTCAGGAAGCTCCTCGACATTCCTGCCGTCCCGGCTCCAGATCCCGTCCCTGTCTGCCACCCACTGTCCTTCCGCGAAGCGGAGCTGCCTTACATCAGTAAGACAGCTGTGGCCATATATCCAGAACCATGCTGAACGCTGCCTTTCGACGCGACGAATCACCGGACACGAGGGGCTTGGGGGACGCCCGCCCCACGGCTACATGCTTGCCATGGCCCGACTGATCGTCCTGGCGCTGGCCGCCGCGCTGATCGCCGCCCCGACCGCTTGCCGGAAGCCGCCCGAAGGGGCCGCACGGGTTGTCGTCATCGGTGGCGATGCGGGACTGGTCGACCCCGCGACGGGGGCGATTTCGGGGCTGTCGGCGGTTCTCCTCACCAACGTCGCGCAAGGCCTGGTCCGGTTCGACGCCCGCGGCCAGATCGAACCCGGCCTCGCCGAACGGTGGAACGTCAGCGACGACGGGCTCAGCTACATCTTCCGGCTTGCGGCAGATGAGTGGCATAACGGCCGCAGGATCACTGCCCATCAGGTTGCTCGGATCTTGCGCCGCCAGCTGGCCGCGGCCAGCGCCAATCCGCTCCGGGACACGCTCGGTGCGGTCGACGAGATTGTCGCCATGACCGACCGCGTTCTGGAAATCCGGCTCAAAGCGCCGCGCCCCAACCTCCTCCAGCTACTTGCTCAGCCCGAACTGGGATTGGTTTACGAGGGAGCTGGAAGCGGTCCGTTCCGCATTAGCGAACGTCCGGGTGCCAGCGGCGAAATTCGTCTTGAACGAACGATCCCCCTTCCGGACCAGGACGACGAGCAACGCGAGGAGGTCCTGCTGTCGGCGGCGAATGCCGCCGAAGCGGTTCGCGCTTTCGCGGAAAGGCGCTCGGATCTCGTCATTGGCGGCACCGTCGCCGATCTGATGGAAGCTCGGCAGGCGCGTCTCCCGCGCAATTCGCTTCGCTTCGATCCCGTCTCGGGGCTTTTCGGCCTCGTCCCAGCCCGGCGAAACGGCCCGCTCGCCGATCCCGAGCTTCGGCGGCTCCTCTCTCAGGCAATTGACCGCGACGCACTGATTGCCTCTCTCGCAGTTCCCGGGCTGATGCCGCGAGCGACGCTGCTGGAGACCGGCCTTCATGGCATCCCCGATCCGGCAGCGCCCGAATGGATGGCGACTCCGCTCGCTGAACGGCGCGAGGCGCTTGCCGCGGCCGCGGACAGGCTGTTCGGCAATGTCGAGCGGCCGGTGCTTCGGATCGCCCTTCCCGACGGCGCCGGCGGTCAGATCCTGCTCGACCGGCTCGCCGAGGACTGGGGGGCGCTCGGCATCCGCGTCGAGCGGTCCGAGCGCGGCGTTCCGACCGACCTCACGTTGGTAGACCGGGTTGCGCCATCCACCTCGCCGGCATGGTTCCTGCGGCAGTTCCGCTGCGACGTCGTGCCGATCTGCGATCCGGAGATCGACGACTTGCTGGCGGCGGCTCGAGCTGCGCCTGTGACGGCCCAGCGCGCCGCCCTGCTGCTTGATGCCTCCCGCCGCATGGACGAGCTCCAGCTGTTCCTGCCCATCACCGCGCCGATCCGCTGGTCGCTGGTGTCCGACCGAATCCACGGCTTTGCCGCCAATCGTTTCGCCGTCCATCCGCTGACCGGCCTCGGCCAGCGTTTGATGCGAGAGAGAGCCGAATGATTTCGCGCGAATCCACCGGACGTCGCCGGAACATGGCCTTCGGCCGCGATCCGGAATCGGTGCGAATGCGGGTCGAAACCCTGGAGCGGGTGATGGAGCGGATGTTCACAATCCCCGGTCTCAATCGGCCGATCGGACTGGACGCCATGCTCAGCCTCGTGCCTGTCGCAGGCACGACGGCAGGCGCAGTTCTCGGCGCCTATATGATGTGGGAGGCACGCAATCTCGGCATGTCGCGCTGGCATATGGCGCGGATGAGCGCCAATACCGGCTTCGACTGGCTGGTCGGGCTGATCCCGGTGGTCGGCATCGTCCCCGATTTCTTCTTCCGCTCGAACAGCCGCAACCTCAGGATCATCCGGAAGCACCTCGACAAGCATTACGCCGCAGGCGCGACGGTGACCGTCGAGCCGGTGAGCGTAGCGGCCGAACCTAGTAAACCGGGCGACCCTTGACGTTCCCCGGCGGCGAGTAGCGGCAAACCAGGAAGTCGCGCGACGAGGAGGAGACGATCGCGCAGCCGACGTGGGTCGTGCCCCGCCAGATCATCTGCGTGTAGTGACCGACATCCGCCCAATTGCCGGTCCGGCTGACATTGGGGAAGGTCTGGGACATGAACATCCTTTTCTCGGATGCCCAGTTCCCAACCATCTGCTCGGGAGTGAACGCCCCCCGGGTCCCCATCCACAGATTTTCGCCGTGCGCGGACTGGCTCGAATGGCGCATGGTCCCAGAAGCGGCCAGCACCCTGCCCCATTCCGAAGCGGAGGCGGCAAGCCCGGCATCCCACGTCAGCGGCGGCAGGCGCAGTGCGGCCCGCTCGGCATTGTGCGCGCGCAGAAGACGCTCGGCGAGCGCGCCTTGGGCTGCACCGATCTGCGGCGTCAGGATCAGCGTCCCGCGCTGGCTGGCAGCCGACGCGGCGCTCGCGCTGGACAGAATTGCGGCCGCAGCCGCGATTACGGACAAAACGCGCATTGTGATAAACCCCACCCCTGCCACGCTTCAGCTGTGGCGACGAATATTGCGCATAATATCAATGAGAAGGTGAACCTTTGGTTGATGGCGGTGGGGGGTCGCCTTCCGTGGCGCTTCAGTCGCCGCTGACCTGCGGCCGTCCGACGTCGCCCTGGCCGACGGTTCGGCCGGCCATTTCCAGCATTCGCTCGAGCGGCACGCGCGCCTTGGCCATGACCTCGGGCGACAGCTCGATACGCGGCTGCAGATCGCGCAGCGCGACATACAGCTTCTCGAGCGTATTCAGCGCCATGTAGGGGCACATGTTGCAATTGCAGTTGCCGTCGCCGCCGGGGACTCCGATGAACGTCTTGCCGGGCGCCGCTTTTTCCATCTGGTGGATGATGTGCGGCTCGGTCGCCACCAGGATCGTGTCCGCCGGGCTGGTCAGCGCAAAATCGAGGATCGACTTGGTCGAGCCGACATGGTCGGCATGGTCGATGATGTGCGGCGGGCATTCGGGATGGGCGGCGACCGGCGCGCCCGGATGCTCGCCCTTGAGCTTCAAAAGCTCTGTCTCGGAAAACGCCTGGTGGACGATGCACACGCCCGGCCACAGCAGCATGTCGCGGCCGGTCTTTCGCGCGAGATAGCCGCCGAGGTGCCGGTCAGGGCCGAAGATGATCTTCTGGTCCTTCGGGATCTGCTTGAGGATGACGTCCGCGCTGCTGGACGTGACGATGATGTCGGACAGCGCTTTCACCGCCGCCGAGCAGTTGATGTAGGTCAGCGCGATATGGTCGGGGTGCGCCTCGCGGAACGCCTTGAACTGGTCGGGCGGGCACGAATCCTCGAGCGAGCAGCCGGCATCCATGTCGGGCAGGATGACGGTCTTTTCCGGCGACAGGATCTTTGCCGTCTCGGCCATGAATCGGACTCCGCAAAAGGCGATGACGTCCGCATCGGTGGCGGCGGCCTTGCGCGACAGGTCGAGGCTGTCGCCGACGAAGTCGGCCAGGTCCTGGATCTCCGGCTTCTGGTAATAATGCGCGAGGATGACGGCGTTGCGCTCGCGCTTCAGCCGCTCGATCTCGGCGAGCAGATCAAGGCCTCGCAAACTCTGGGTTTGAACAGTCATCGCGTCCCTTCGGCTGCGCGCTTCTCGCGAGCCTCTTCTAACACCTCATTATAGGAACGCGAACGGTCGAGATAAGAGGGGGCCTCCCCTCCCTCTTCCCCGGAAAAGCGGGCGACGACCCGCACGTCATCGAAGCCGGCCGCTAGAAGCGGAAGCGCGAAGCTGCGCTCGACCGCGCGTCGCGCCGCATCGCGGGCGAGGCGCATCGGCACTTCGGCCTGGGCCTGCTTGCGCAGATCCTCGACCGCGGCGGCGCGATTGGAGCGATCGAGCACCGCCTCCGCATCGGTCAGCGCGGCAAGAATCCCGCCGGACCCATATTCGCGCGCAGACGAAAGATCGACCTCGGGCCCGGCGATTTCGATGTCGGGAAGGCGCACGCTGAGCGTCTTCGACCGCGCGTCCCAGCGGACGTCGTCCTCGCTCATTTTCGACAGGTCCAGTTCGTAACGGACATCCCCGGGAAGGATCAAAGTGCGCTCGGTCGAAAGGCCGAGTCTGGTATGCCGAGCGGTCGTCACCGACACGTAGCGGGCGACGAACGGCACCAGCCGGTTCTGGGCTCGCATGGATTCGAGGCTGGAAGTCGCGATGGCGCGCGGATTGGACGTGCCGAACAGCCGGTCGGCAATGCCGGCGCCGCCGATGAGCAAGCCGATCACCAACGCGACGACGATCGCGCCGATCAGCAGCGGTAGTTTCAGGCGGCTTTCCATACACCTCCAGCGTCGACAACGAGTCCGCGCTTTTCGAGGTCCAGCAAGTGGGCGAGCACCGAGCCGCCGGCGGCGGCGGTGAGACGCGGGTCGAGTCCGGGATAGGCATTGGCGACGATGTCGGGAATCTCCCGCGGCTGCTCGCCGACCAGCCGCAATATCTGCTTTTCGCGCTGCATCCGGTGCCCGATCAGCGAGCGCACATATTGCTGGGGCTTGGTGACCGGCGGGCCATGCGCCGGATAATAGATGCGGTCCTGCCGCTGCCTCAGCTTGTCGAGGCTCGCCATGTAGGCGGCCATGTCGCCGTCCGGCGGGACGACGACGGTGGTCGACCAGCCCATGACATGGTCTCCGGTGAACAAGACGCCGGACGCTTCATCGGCAAAGCACAGATGGTTGGACGTGTGGCCGGGGGTAGCCACGGCTACCAGCTGCCGGCCGTCGACCTCGATCGCGTCGTTTTCGGCTAGAACCCGGTCCGGCGCATAGTCGCCGTCGAAGGCGGCGTCGGCCCGCGGTCCCAGCGTTTCGAGCGCCAGCGGCGCGCAACCTACCACCGGCGCCCCCGTGGCTTGCGCCAGCGGCCTTGCCCCCGGGCTGTGGTCGCGGTGGGTGTGGGTGCAAAGAATGGCGACTACGGAACGGCCGCCAATTGCGCGGATCAGGGCTTCGACATGCGCCTTGTCGGCAGGTCCGGGGTCGATCACCGCGACCTCCCGATCGCCGACCAGGTATGTTTGCGTGCCGGTGAAGGTGAAAGCCGACGGATTTTCCGCGAGAACCCGGCCGATCCCGTGCTCCAGCGTCTCTAATGATGCGTAAGGGGCGTCCACCGCGCGGCTGTGCCACGGACCCTCATGCTTGGCAAAGTGAGCGCGAAACCCGCGCCTGTTCGCTCAGCTCGCCATCCGGCGACTTCGAGCCGCGCGCAGCCTCGCCAGCGCATGCTGCGCCAGAACCGCCAGGCCGGGCTCCTGGGCACCGAGCTGCAGCGCCCGGCGATCGAATGCCTGTGGGTAGATCCGGCCGAACAGCGCCTCCATGCTGCGGTCCCAGCTGAACTGGCGGGCGTGAAGGTACGCATTCTCGCCCATGAACTTCCGGTCGCCCTCCCAAAGCTCGACAATGTTGCGCGCCATCGCTTCGGCATCGTCGACCGGTCCGAGCCTTCCCAGATTCTCGGTGACGCGATCGATCATCGCTCCTGCGGCAACACCGACCACCGGCAGGCCCGACGCCTGAGCTTCGACGATCGAAACGCCGAACGTCTCGTCCGCCATTCCGGAAACATAGAGGTCGGCACTGGCCAGCCAGCGCGCCAGCTCGGCCCGGTCGCGGACGTAGCCGGGCGCGAAGATGCGCGGATCGTCGAGCTGTGCGATTTCCTCGCGCAGCGGCCCTTCGCCAAGCAGGACCAGCTTGGCGCCAAGCTCCTCCGGCAATTTCGCGAACGCCTCGACCACCAGCTGCGCCTTCTTCTCCGCATCGAGGCGCCCGACATAGATCAGCAGCGGGTGGTCGTCGTCGAGGCCAAGCGATTGGCGCAGGCTCGGGTCGCGGAGCGACGGGCCGAAGCTGCCGAGCTCGACGCCGAGACCGACGGTGTCGACCCGGTCGACGCCATAGGAACGCAACTTGGTCGCGCCGCCATTCTCGCTGACGGCAAAGACGGCATCGAACCGACGATAGAGCGACCCGCAATAGCGGTAGCAGAGTTTGCCCGCCGCGGCGGCGAGGCCCCGGCCCAACACCTTCGAAAAGGGCCGCTCGACGTAAACCGTCGGGAAATCGGTCATATATGCGGCGACCAGCGCCGTCGCCGGATGGCGCTTGCGATGCGCAATCGCCGCCCACGGCAGATTATAGCTGTCCTGGCATTCAATGAGATCCGGCTGAAACTGCTCGAGAGCCTCGCAGACGGCATTGTTGCGCAGCATCAGCCGGTAATTGGGACTGCCCGGAACACGAGGCGAGCGGATGGTGACAGTCACCGCCCGCTCTCCCTCGACCACCGAATCTTCGGCTCCGGGAACGATCAGCAAATGGCGGTGCGGGGTTCGCTCGATGATGTGCTTGCGCTTGTGGCGAAGATAGGTCCCGACCCCCCCGCCGACCTCGGACCAGCTCTGAGTCAGGTCGCAGAGGAGCAGAGGGCGATCGAGCGAACTTGGCGCCTTTGGTACGGAAAGTGTCATTGCGCTGCCAAACCCCGCAGCGACGGCAAAGTGCCATCAGCCGCGAACTGCCGGCTTGCAATGTGTCGGAAAACTTTACGCATCCGCCCGACGCCCTTGGCTGCCACTAAGAAAAAATACCGGAAAATAGCCGTTTTGGTCACTTGGCACGCCGATTGCATCTGTATTGGCGTCCACTTGGTTCCACGCCAGTTAAAGGGACGGTCGCAAGCGGTTCTCTGGTCCCCTTGCACCGTCCCTTTTTCGTTGCCGAACGGCTATTCGGCGCCCGCAGCGACCAGTTGCTGAAGCTCGCCCTTTTCGAACATCTCCATCATGATGTCGGAACCGCCGACGAACTCGCCCTTGACGTAGAGCTGAGGGATGGTTGGCCAGTCGCTATATTCCTTGATCCCCTGGCGGATTTCCGGGTCCCGGAGCACGTCGACCGTCTCGTACGGTACGCCGAGGTGATCGAGGATCGCCACCGCGCGGCCGGAAAAGCCGCACTGCGGGAACAGGGTCGTGCCCTTCATGAACAGGACGACGTCGCTGTTCTTCACGATCTCATCGATCCGGGTTTTGGCGTCGCTCACGTCACTTCTCCTCAGGCTGCAGCGGTCTCCAGCTGCAGCGCATGTAATTCGCCGCCCATCCTGCCGCCCAACGCACGATAGACCCGCTGGTGCTGCTGGATCCGGCTCAGTCCGGCGAAGCTCGGGCTGACGACCTTCGCCGAATAATGATCGCCGTCGCCGGCGAGGTCGGTGATCGCAATCTCGGCATCGGGAATCGCCTCGCGGATCAGCCGTTCAATTTCGTCCGCCGCCATCGGCATCGCAATATCGCCCTAAAGGTTGCTTGCCTGAATGATCTGCCGCTTCGCCTCGACCGTCTTGTGCTCGAGCTGCTCACGGATCTTGGCGTCATCGATGTCGATCCCGGCGGCGGTCAAGTCGCCCAGCACCTTGCGGATCACGTCCTCGTCGCCGGCTTCCTCGAAATCGGCGCGAACCACATCCTTGGCGTAGGACTGGGTCTCCTCGTCCGACAGGTTCATCAGCCGCCCTGCCCACTCGCCGAGCAGCCGGTTGCGCCGGGCGACGATCCGGAACTTCATCTCCTCGTCGTGGGCGAACTTGGTCTCGAAGGCGCGCTCGCGGTCGTCGAATGTGCTCATGTCTGTCCCTTGCTTTGCTTGACGCCGAGATAGGAGCGGCAGCGCAGTCAGTCCAGCGTGACCACAAGTTTGCCGATGACCTGGCGCGCGCCCATCGCCGCGATGGCCTCGGCCGCCCGCTCGAGCGGATAGGTCGAGCTGACCCTCGGAGCGATCCTGCCCTGGTCCCACCATCGGAACAGCTGCTCGACATGGGCTGCATTGGCTTGCGGGTCTCGCGCCGCGAACGCGCCCCAGAAGACGCCGCAAACGTCGCAGCTCTTCAGCAGCGTGAGGTTGAGCGGCAGCTTCGGGATTCCGGCCGGGAATCCGACGACGAGATAGCGGCCTTCCCAGCCGATCGCCCGCAGTGCCGGCTCGGCATAGTCGCCGCCGACGGGATCGTAGATGACGTCGGCTCCGGTGGAACCGACGGCGTCCTTGAACAGCTGCGACAGCGCCTTCTGGCCGTCGCGGTCGAACGGCCCGCGGGGATAGACCAGGGTTTCGTCGGCGCCGGCCTCTTTGGCGGCCGCGGCTTTCTCTAGCGAAGACACGGCCGCGATCACCCGGGCGCCGAGCGCCTTGCCGATCTCGACGGCCGCAAGGCCGACTCCGCCGGCTGCGCCGAGCACCAACAACGTCTGGGCGGCCTTCAGCCTGCCGCGATCGACCAAAGCGTGGATCGAGGTCGCATAGGTGAGCAGCAGGGCCGACCCCTCTTCGAAGCTGCGCCCCGGGGGAAGGCGATAGGCCGCCGTCGCCGGCACCACGATCTTCTCGGCAAGCCCGCCGAAGCCGGTGACGGCGATCAGCCGGTCGCCGCTCGACCAGCCCTCGACCCCGCTGCCGACGGCTTCGACCTCGCCGGCGATCTCGCCGCCGGGCGCGAACGGCCGCGGCGGCTTCATCTGATATCTGTCCTCGATGATGAGCACGTCGGGATAGTTGATGGCCGACGCCCGCACCCGGACCAGCAGCTCGCCCGGTCCCGGCTGCGGGTCGCGCAGCTCGCCCAGCCGAAGCGTCTCCGGCCCGCCCGGCTCGTGCGAAAGCAGCGCCTTCATCTAATTCTCCCGCGCGTTCTGGTCGGCGACCACTTGCTCGGCGGTCATTCCGTCGAAGGTAACCCGGGCAAGCTCGTCCGGATCGCGCGCCGCGTGCCGCCGGCCGCCGATCGTTCGCAGCGCCCGGTCGAAGACCAGCCGGTCGGCGTCGGGGATATCGCGCCGCGCCTGCTTGGTGGTGCGCTCGAACGCTTCGGGCGAAGAGCCATCGATCACCGTCGCTGGCTTGTCGCCGCAGCCGGCGAGCAGGAGGAGCAGCCCGGCGGCGGCAGCCCTCACTCCTCGTACTTCGCGGTCGTCTTGTCGCGCACCTCCTCGGCCGTCACTCCCGGCGCCAGCTCGATCAGCCTGAATGAACTGTCATGGTCCGGCCGCTGGAACACCGCGAGGTCGGTGATGATCATGTCGACGACGTTCTTGCCAGTCAGCGGCAGAGTGCATTCGGGAATGAACTTAGGGTCGCCGTTCTTGGACGTGTGCTCCATGACGACGATGATCTTCTTGACGCCGGCGACCAGGTCCATCGCCCCGCCCATGCCCTTGATCATCTTGCCGGGGATCATCCAGTTGGCGATGTCGCCCTTTTCCGAAACCTCCATTGCGCCGAGGACAGTCAAATCGATATGGCCGCCGCGGATCATCGCGAAGCTCGCCGCGCTGTCGAAATAGGAGGACGATGGGAGCTCGCTGATGGTCTGCTTGCCGGCGTTGATGAGGTCGGGGTCGACCTCGTCCTCATAAGGGAACGGCCCGATGCCGAGCATCCCGTTCTCGCTCTGCAGGGTGACCGTCATTCCCTCCGGAATGTTGTTGGCGACCAAGGTCGGGATGCCGATGCCGAGGTTGACGTAATAGCCGTCGCGAAGCTCTTTCGCCGCCCGGCCGGCCATTTGATCGCGGGTCCAGCCCTTGGTTTCGACTGCGGTGGCCATCACGCCGCCTCCCTCTGCCGTACGGTGCGGAATTCGATCTTCTTGTCGTAGGGCGCGCCGAGGATCATCCGCTTGACGTAAATCGACGGCAGGTGAATGCAGTCGGGATCGAGGCTTCCGACCGGGACGATCTCCTCGACCTCAGCGACACAGATCTTGCCGCAGGTCGCCGCCGGCAGGTTGAAGTTGCGCGCCGTCTTGCGGAACATGAGATTGCCCGCCTCGTCCGCCTTCCATCCCTTGACGATGCTGAGGTCGGCGCGGATTCCGCGCTCGAGCACGTACTGCTCCCCGTCGAACTCCTTCGTCTCCTTGCCCTCGGCGACGACGGTGCCGACACCGGTCTTGGTGTAGAAGCCGGCGATGCCGGCGCCGCCGGCGCGCATCCGCTCGGCCAGCGTGCCCTGCGGGGTGAACTCGACCTCGAGCTCTTGCGCCAGGAACTGCCGCTCGAACTCCTTGTTCTCGCCGACGTAGCTGCTGATCATCTTCTTGATCTGGCGCGTGCGCAGCAGCTTGCCGAGGCCCTCATTGTCGATCCCGGCATTGTTCGAGGCCACGGTGAGGTCCTTGACTCCGCTGGCGACGATGGCGTCGATCAGCCGCTCGGGGATCCCGCACAGGCCGAAACCGCCGGCGGCGATGGTCATTCCGTCGAACAGCAGCCCGTCGAGCGCCGCCTCGGCATTGGGGTAGATTTTCTGCATCTCACTCCTCTCCGTCATTGCGAGCGGAGCGAAGCAATCCAGCTGGATCGCCGCGTCGCTGCGCTCCTCGCGATGACGCCTACGACCGCAGCTTCGACAAGACTCCCTGAAGCTGCATCGCGTTCGACATGTCGCCTTCGACCTTCAGCTTGCCGGTCATGAACGCGGTCATTCCGTCGAGCTCGCCGGCAGCCATCTTCTGCCAATCTTCCCAGCTCACCTTGATGGTCGTGTCGGCGGCGCCGTCGCCATCTTCGGTCACCTGGCTAGCCTGGCCGTCGAGCATGATCGCGCCTTGCTCGCCGAAGTCGAGCTTGACGCGCTTGCCCGGCACCCAGGCCTGCCCCTCGTTCATACGCGTCGCCAGTTCCTGTTTGGTCATGTCGTCTCCTTTTCGCATCCGCCTAGCGAGGCGTTGAAGCCCGTTCAAGGCAGGCGTAAAGGCCTCCCCCATGGGATATGAAGCCGATCTGAAACTGTTCATCAACGGAAGCTGGCGAGCGGGCGAAGGCCGCGACAGCTTCCCGGTCGTCAACCCGGTCACCGCCGAGCCGATCGCCGAGCTTCCGCTCGCGACCGAGGCCGACCTCGAAGAGGCGCTCGACACCGCCCGCCGCACTTATCCGGAGTGGCGCGCGACCGACGTCGACAAGCGCAGCGCCATCCTCCGCAAGGCGGCTAGGCTGCTCAAGGAGCGGTCGGACGAAATCGGCCGCACCCTCACCCAGGAGCAGGGCAAGCCGTTCGCCGAGGCCAAGGGCGAGGTGCTGGGAGCGGCGCAATTGTTCGAATGGTATGCCGAGGAGATCAAGCGCGACTATGGCCGCGTCCTCGTCCGTCCGCCGGGCCAGCTCAGCCGGGTGATGCACGAGCCGGTCGGGCCCGTCGCCACCTTCACGCCGTGGAACTTCCCAATCTACCTTCTCGCCAAGAAGGTCGCCGCCGCCCTCGCCGCCGGCTGCTCGGTCATTTCCAAGCCGCCCGAGGAGACTCCCGGCAACACCCTCGCCATCGCCCGCGCGCTCGACGACGCCGGCCTTCCCAAGGGCGTGTTCCAGCTGGTCCACGGCGTCCCCGACATGGTCAGCCGCCGCCTCATCGCCAGCGACGTCATCCGCAAGGTCAGCTTCACCGGCTCGATTCCCGTGGGCAAGCATCTGATGAAGCTGTGCGCCGACAGCATGACCCGGGTGACGCTCGAGCTCGGCGGCCATGCGCCGGTCCTGATCTTCGACGATTGCGACCTCGAAAGGACGCTCGACATGGTCGTCCCGCAGAAGTTCCGCAACGCCGGCCAGGTGTGCGTGTCGCCGACCCGCTTCTACGTCCAGGAATCGATCTACGACGCCTTCGTCACCGGCTTCGCCGAGCGCACCCGCAAGGTGAAGGTCGGGAGCGGACTCGAGCCCGACACCAAGATGGGCCCGCTCGCCAACAAGCGCCGGCCCGAAGCGGTCGCGGCTCTGGTCGAGGACGCGCGCTCGAAGGGCGCCCGGGTGGTCGAAGGCGGCGGGCCGGGCGAGTCCGGCTTCTTCTTCAAGCCGACCCTGCTTGCCGACGTGCCGCTGGAAGCCGACATCATGAACCAGGAGCCGTTCGGCCCGGTCGCCGTGTCGCGCCCCTTCAAGGACATGGACGAGGCGATTGAGCAGGCCAACCGCCTGCCCTACGGCCTTGCCGCCTTCGCCTTCACCGAGAATGGCCGCCGGGCCAATCTGCTCGGCGACGCGATCGAGGCCGGAATGGTCGGCATCAACACCTTCGCCATCTCGGTCGCCGACGCGCCGTTCGGCGGGGTCAAGGACAGCGGCTTCGGCTCTGAAGGCGGCAAAGAGGGGCTGGAGACATATCAGGTCGTGAAGGCGGTGCATCAGGCCTGATGGGGGATCGCTAGCGCACGGAACCCACTCTTCCCTCGTCACCGCCGTGGGGGCGGTCCCGCTGATCTTTTCCGACCTGGATTCCCGCTTTCGCGGGAATGACGGGCGAATTGAGAGCCCGCGGAGGGCTTCCGCCATTTCCTACAGGCCCCAATTCGAGTCATAGGCTGCCGGATGAACGCACCGGCCGCTTCCTCCGTCCAATTGCTGGCTGCCCATCGCCGACCGAGGCGCTCGCCAAACTCCCTGACTCGCGCGCGCACGCGCATGGGCTCGCTGCATTTGCTGCGTTTCGCGCTTCCCGGCGGCGGGAACTTGCGCACGCCCGCGGCGCGGCGGTAACGGCCCATCCATGACCACACGCACCGGGACCAGAACGGGCGGGCAAATCCTCGTCGACCAGCTCAAGATCAACGGCTGCGACCGAATCTTCACCGTTCCGGGCGAGTCCTTCCTCGCCGTGCTCGATGCGCTTCACGACACGCCCGACATCGACCTCGTCGTCTGCCGGCAGGAAGGCGGCGCCGCCTACATGGCCGACGCCGACGGCAAGATGACCGGCCGCCCGGGGATCGCCTTCGTCACCCGCGGCCCCGGCGCGACCAATGCGTCCGCTGGCGTCCATGTCGCCTCCCAGGATTCGACTCCGATGATCCTGTTCGTCGGTGATGTCGCCCGCTCCGACCGCGACCGCGAAGGCTTTCAGGAGATCGACATCCCCGCTTTCTTCGCGCCCATCGCCAAATGGGCAGCGCGGATCGACGATGCCCGCCGGATTCCCGAATATGTCGCGCGTGCCTGGCGGGTGGCAACGGCCGGCCGCCCGGGCCCGGTCGTGCTGGCGCTGCCCGAGGATATGCTTCGCGACGAGGTCGAGGCCGCCGACCGGCCGCCGGTGCCGCCGCTCGCCGAAGAGCCCGATCCCGGCGCTATCCAGGCTTTGTTCGAATTGCTCAAGGAATCCGCCGCCCCGGTGGCGATCGTCGGTGGCGCCGACTGGAGCCCACGCGCCGCGCATCATTTCGCCAATTTCGCCTTTCGCTACGGCATTCCGACTGCCGCCGCCTTCCGCCGCCAGGACGCGGTTCCCAACAACTGCGGCGTTTATGCCGGCCAGCTCGGCTACGGCCCCAATCCCGGGCTTCAGCAACGCATCCGCGACGCCGATCTGATCCTCGCCGTCGGCGCCCGGCTCGGCGAGGCGACCACCGACGGCTACACGCTCATCACGCCCGACCATCCCGGCCAGATTCTGATCCACGTCCATCCCGACCCGAACGAGCTCGGCCGGGTCTATCACGCCGACCTGCCGATCTGCGCCGACATGGGCGAGTTCGCGGAGATGGTCGACGAATGGAGCGACCCGGAGCTGGTTCGCTTCTCGGCCGGGGAGGAGGCGCATCGCGAATGGCTCGACTGGTCGGAGCCCAAGCCTCGCCCAAAGGAAGACCGTGCAGTCGCGCTCGACCTCGGCCCGTGCGTCAAAATGATGCGCGAGCGGCTTCCCGAGAGCACCATCATCTGCAACGGCGCCGGCAATTTCTCGGGCTGGTGGCACCGCTACTGGCGCTACGGGCCGATGCCGACCCAGCTGGCGCCGACCAGCGGCACCATGGGCTATGGCGTCCCGGCCGCGGTCGCGGCCTCGTTGCGCTTCCGCGACCGGCCGGTGGTCGCACTCGCCGGCGACGGCGACTTCTTGATGAACGGCCAGGAGCTGGCGACCGCCGCGCAATATGGTGCCGAATTTCTCGTGATCGTGATCGACAATGGCTCCTACGGCACCATTCGGATGCACCAGGAGCGCGAATATCCGGAGCGGGTCAGCGGCACGGACCTCGCCAACCCCGACTTCGCTGGCCTCGCCCGCGCCTTTGGCTGCTGGGCCGAGACCATCGAGCGAACCAATGATTTTTCGCCAGCACTCGACCGCGCCCTCGATGAGAAGGGCATCCGCCTCCTCCACTGCAAGACCGACGTCGAGCAGATCAGCAACCAGACGACCATCGCCAGGCTTCGCGACAAGGCGCGCGGACCGTGAGCGACCGCCCGATCATGGAACGGGCCGGCGAACTCGCTCGCTCGGGCCGGGAGCAGGAAGCGATCCGGCTGGTCGAGCAGGCGGCTGAAGCCGGCGATGCCGATGCACAGCACGAAGTCGCGCAGTGGCGGCTGTTCGGGATTTACGGGCCCCGCGACCATCAGGCGACTCTGCGCCTGCTCGCCTCCGCGCGCGCCAAGGGCCATGTCCCCGCCACCCGGCTCGAAGCGGTGCTGGTCGGCAACGGCAGCATTGCGCCGGCCGACCCGGCGAGGGCTCGCAAGCTGCTCGAACAGGTCGCCGACCGCGACGCCGAAGCGCGGGCGCAGCTCGCCCTGCTCGACGCCATGCCGCCGCTCGAAGCCGTGGAGCAGCTGGACCGCGAGCATTTATCCGCCGACCCGCCGGTCACGCTCGTCCGAAATTTCTTGAGCCCGGCCGAATGCAGCTATTTGACCGCCAGGGCGAGCCCCCAGCTCCAGCCGTCCTTCGTCATCGACCCGCGCAGCGGCGGGCGTATCCCCCACCCGGTGCGCACCTCGAGCGGGATGAACTTCGGTCCGATGGACGAGGACCTCGTCATTTACGCGCTCAATCGGCGGATCGCTGCGGCGAGCGGCACTGCAGTCGAGAATGGCGAATTGCTTCAGATCCTGCGCTACGATCCGGGCCAGGAATATCGGCCGCACCTCGACGCGGTCGCCGGCCTCGGCAATCAGCGTGAATGGACGCTGCTGGTCTGGCTGAATGATGATTACCAGGGCGGCGAAACCTGTTTTCCCGAGCTCGGCATCACCGCCAAGGGCAAGGCGGGCGACGCCCTGATCTTCCGCAACGCCGGGCGCGACGGCGACCCGGACATGCGGATGCGCCATGCCGGAGCGCCAGTGACCAGCGGCACCAAATGGCTCGCCAGCCGCTGGATTCGCCGCTCAACATTTTCGCCCTGGGAAAACTGACGTCGCGCCGGGGCCTCAAAGCCCGAAGGGATAGGTTTCCTCCTCGCCCGGACGCTGTTGCCCCGGAAGCGGAGTGACGGCCTTGGTTTGGTCGAACCACAGCCAGGCGTCGTACTGCTGGGGCAGGATCGCCTCGGAATAATGGCTCCAGCGCTCGGTCTCCGGGCGGTAAATAACTCCAATGTAGCGCTGGAGCCGAGGCTCCATCAGTTCCTCGATCAGTTCCTCGCCCGCGGCCCCCTCCCGCAAGTCGAGCAGGAAGCGCTCGACGCCACTGTCATGAGACATGCGCTCGTAGCTGCCGGGGAGCGACGGCCGCACCGGCTTGATTCGCATCGGCTCGTCCCAGTCGTCGGCAGCGGCGACCGTGCCGCTGTGAGTGCCGAGACCGATCAGCCGCGCCTCCTCGCCGAACCGTTCCTTGGCGAGCTGCCCGATGTTGAGCTCGCCCCGCCTTCGGCCCATGTCGGTGTAAGCGGCATTGCCGATGTGGCTGTTGTGCGCCCACACAACCGCCCGGGAATCCGGTCCCTTGGCGTCGAGCAGCTGGCACAGCGTCTCGAACATGTGGGTGTCGCGCAGATTCCAGCTTTCGGCCGCGCCTTCGTACATCACGCGGTAATAGGCCTCGGCATTCTTGACGAGCCGCGCGTTGGCCTGCGCATCGAGCCACTCGTCACACTCCTCACCCAGGCAGTCGAAGCTGCGCTGCATCAGGTCGCGAAGCATCTGCAGCACCTGCACCTCGCAGCGCGCATAGCCGTCGAAGATCGCCATCCGGCCATAAGCGGCGGGATTGTCGCGCCACGGCTCGAGACAGCCGTAGCGCTGCCTGGCGATCTTCGCCGCGTCGGGGTCCTGCCGGTCGAGAAAATCGATCACCGCCCGCATCGAGGCGCTGAGGTTGTAGAGGTCGAGGCCGTAAAATCCCGCCATCTGTTCATAGGCCCAACCCGCGTTGAACTGCCGAATCCAGCGAACGAAGTCGTCGACCTCGGCATTGCGCCACATCCAGGTCGGGAAGCGTTCGAATGCGCGCTCCTCGCCCTCTCGCCCCGGCCGATGCCGGACGTATCGGTCGATGCTCGCGGCGTCGGGCCAGTCGGCCTCGACGGCGACGATATTGAAACCGTGGCGCTCGATCAGCCGCCTCGAGATCGCCGCCCGGGCGCGGTAGAATTCGCTCGTGCCGTGGCTCGCCTCGCCGAGCAGGATGACGCGGGCGTCGGCAAAGCGGTCGAACATTGCCGCGAACGCGGGATCGTCGATTTCGGGCAGGGATTCTGCCGAACGGCGGATCAGCTCGGGCAGCAGCTCGACATCGACATCAAGCATCGCGCCAGCCCTCCTCGCCGATCAACGGCACGAAGCGGACGGCGCCGAGGTTCTCCTCGATCAGCTGGCCGTTCGGACGCTTGGTGACCTTGATCAGCTCCTGCACCCAGCCCGGTTCGCCGACGGGCATCACCAGCCGGCCTCCGTCGGCGAGCTGGTCGATCAGCGGTCGCGGCACATGGCTGCCGCTGGCGGCCGCGGTGATGGCGTCAAACGGCGCGTGCTGCGGGCAGCCCTTGGTGCCGTCGCCCTCGACGATGATCACATTGTCGTAGCCGAGCCGTTCCATCCGCTCCCGGGCCACGACCGCCAGATCCGGGTGGCGCTCGATCCCGATCACCTGCCGGGCGATGCGGCTCATTACCGCCGCGGCATAGCCCGAGCCGGCACCGACCTCGAGCACCTTCTCCCCCGGTCGCATTCCGGCGGCCTGGATCATCAGCCCGACGATGTAAGGCTGGGAGATGGTCTGGCCGGATTCGATCGGCAGCGGGTGATCGCCGTAGGCCAGGTGCCGATATTCGTCGCTGACGAAGTCCTCACGAGGCACGGCGAGGAAGGCTTCGAGGATGTAGGACTCGTCGATCCCGCGGCGCCGCAAATGGCGCTCGATCATCCGCTCGCGCTCGGCGGTGAAGTCCGTCATGGTCGGGGCCATGGTCCCACCTCGGACCGACAACCCGTCGCGGCAGCGCACGTTCCCGGAAGCCTACCTCGGCGCTGTGCCGGTCACTCGACCGTCACGCTCTTGGCGAGGTTGCGCGGCTGATCGACGTCGGTGCCCTTGAGCACGGCAGTGTGATAAGCGAGAAGCTGCACCGGGACCGCGTAAACCAGAGGCGCGATCAGCGGGTGAACCTCGGGCATCTCGATGGTCGCCATGCAGCTCTCGCCCGCCTGGTCCAGCCCCTTCGAATCGCTGATCAGGACGATCTTGCCGCCCCGCGCCCGCACCTCCTGCATGTTGCTGACGGTCTTTTCGAACAGGGGACCGGAAGGGGCGATGACGATCACCGGCACATGCTCGTCGATGAGGGCGATCGGGCCATGCTTCATCTCGCCGGCGGCATAGCCTTCGGCATGAATGTAGCTGATCTCCTTGAGCTTCAGCGCGCCTTCCAGGGCCATTGGATAATCCGGGCCGCGGCCGAGGTAGAGCACGTCCCGAGCCGGGGCGATGAGGTGCGCCATGGCGGCGATATCGTCGTCATGGCCAAGCGCCGAGTTGAGCGCCGCTGGCGCCTGCTGAAGCTGGGCGACAATGTCCTTTTCATCGTCGCGGCCGATCCTGCCCTTGGCGCAGGCGAGGTTGGCGACCAGCGCGGCGAGGACTGCGAGCTGACAGGTGAAGGCCTTGGTCGAGGCCACTCCGATTTCCGGCCCGGCGTGGGTCGGAAGCAAAAGGTCGGCCTCGCGCGCCATCGAGCTGGTCGGGACATTGACCACGACGGCGATTCGCTGCCCTTCGGAGCGGGCGTGGCGGAGTGCGGCGAGCGTGTCTGCAGTCTCTCCGGACTGGCTGATGAACAGGGCGAGCCCGCCGGGCTCGAGCACCGGTTGCCGGTAGCGGAACTCACTCGCGACATCGATGTCGACCGGAACCCGAGCAAATTGCTCGAACCAATATTTGGCGACCATCCCGGCGTAGTAGCTGGTGCCGCACGCCACCATCGTCACGCGGTTGACCGCGGCGAGGTCGAGATCGCCGGCGGGTAATGCAACCCTGCCTTCAAACGGGCGGAGGTAGCTTTGCAGGGTCTGGGCAACCACCACCGGTTGCTCGAAGATCTCCTTCTGCATGTAGTGGCGATAATTGCCCTTCTCGATCCGCGCTGCCGAGGCACCCGAGTCGACGATTTCGCGATCGACCGGCTGATTTTCATGGTCGTAGATTTGGATGCGGTCGCCGCGCACCACTGCCCAATCGCCCTCTTCGAGATAGGCGATGCGCTGGGTCCACGGCGCCAGCGCCAGGGCGTCCGAGCCGAGATAATTTTCGCCGTCGCCGAAGCCGACGGTCAGCGGCGCTCCCAGCCGGGCTGCGATGAGCAGGTCCGGATGCTCGCGGAACAGGAAGGCAATGGCGAAGGCTCCCTGAAGCCGAGGGAGCACTGCTGCTACCGCATCCGAAGGCGACAACCCGTTTTCCATCTCGCTCGCGACGAGATGTCCGACGACTTCGGTGTCGGTCTCGCTTTCGAACTTGCGCCCGGCCGCGATCAGTTCGTCTCTCAACGGCTTGAAATTCTCGATGATGCCGTTGTGCACCAGCGCCACGGATCCGACGATGTGTGGATGGGCGTTGCCGACGGTCGGGGCGCCATGCGTCGCCCAGCGCGTGTGGGCGATGCCGATCCTGCCCCCAAGCGGATCGCGCTTGAGTTCGCGGGCGAGATTGTCGAGCTTCCCCTCGGCCCGCCGGCGCTTCAACTCACCATCGTCGATGGTGCAGATGCCGGCCGAATCGTAACCGCGATATTCGAGCCGCTTGAGTCCATCGAACAGGCGGCCGGCGACTTCTTTACTGGCAACGATTCCAACGATTCCGCACATTCCCGATACATCCTTTGAGACTCGGCGCTTGGGCCCTCGCTACAGCCATTGTTGCCCAAGCGCATCAGTTTCCAACCGAAGCATTTTTGCACTTTCGCCGGAGCAAACCGCTGCTAGCTTGCCCGCGCCGGGAAAGGGGGAATTTTCCGTGAAACTAAAGTTGCTGGGTACGTCGGCAATGCTGGCGTGCGCGACCTTGCCGCATACTGCCCACGCCGAGCCGACCCCGGAAGCGGCATCGCCAGCGCCAGCAACCGGGTCAACCGATGCGCGGCCGATGGCACCGGCCGTGCCTCCATGCTGTATTGTTCCTTCACTGACCGTGATCGAGCTCGAGATCGTCGATCCGGCAAGCAGCCGAACGAGCCAGATCGGCGATTCGATCAGGATCCGCACCGCCGAGCCCGTCACTGTCGATGGCAAGATCGTGATCCCGGCCGGCACGGAGGGACATGCCGAGGTCATCCAGGCCTCGAAGGCGCGGATGATGGGCAAGGCCGGCGAACTGACGCTCGGCATGCCCCGTCTGGAGCTTCATGGGCAGCGCATCCCCCTCAAGCGCCTACGCTACGGCAGGAGCAGCGGCCACAGCGCAACGACCGAGACGATGGTCGCAACGGCGCTCGTCGGCATTCCCGGCATGCTCATCACCGGCGGCAACGTCGACGTCCAAAGCGGCGCCCGCGCCAACGCGCTCGTCGCGGCGGAGACTCACATCACCATACCGACGACTGATTTCGACAAGGGAGAAAAGTAAACATGCATTTCAAAACTGTTTTGATGATCGGCGCCCTGGCGGCGCTGGCGGTGCCGGCACAGGCGGCCGACAAGAGCACTGCAGCAGCATCTCCGATGCCGGCGAAGATTGCGCCCGAGATCGCCCCTCCGCCGCCCGGCATGGGCCAGGTGGTATTCTATCGTCCTTCGGCGATGGGCGCGCTGATCAGCTGCCGGGTCCATCAAGCCGGCCAGGTCGTGAACAAGCTGCCGCCGGGCAAATATTTCGTCCATCAGACGACTCCGGGCGTTCACGAATATATGGTGAAGAGCGAGGCTAAGGACGTGCTTCGCATCGCCGTCGAGGAAGGCGAGACGCACTATGCCCGCTGCGCAATCGGCATGGGCCTGGTGGCCGGCCGGCCGAACCTGTCGAGCCAGGATCGCGCCGATTTCGACAAGCGCGGTAAGAATCTGAAGCTGCAGGCGCCGTTCGATGCGAAGGAAGATGAGGCGGCCGGTCCGGCCGAAGAAACCAAGGGCTGAGCCCGGTCTTGGTTACTCCGCCGCTTTCCGGGCCATGCGCTCGCGAAAGCGGCGGGCCCAGCCGGCGATGCCTTTTTGATCGCTGCGCTCCAAAGCCAGGCTGTCAGGCTCGACGTCGCTGGTGATCACCGATCCGGCTCCGACGATCGCGCCGTCGCCGATGACCACGGGCGCGACGAGCGCAGTGTTGGAGCCGATGAAGGCTCCGGCGCCGATCACGGTGCGGTGCTTGCCGAATCCGTCGTAGTTGCAGGTGATCGTCCCGGCACCGATGTTGGCGCCCTCGCCGACCTCGGAATCGCCGACGTAGGACAGGTGGTTCGCCTTGGCGCCGGCGGCCAGATGCGCGTTCTTCAGCTCGACAAAATTGCCGACCCGCGCTTTCTCGCCGATGCGCGAGCCCGGCCGGACCCGGGCGAACGGGCCGACGCTGGCACCGGCGCCGATCGCCGCGCCTTCGATATGGCTGAACGCCTTGATGGTGGCGCCGTCCGCGACCTCGACTCCCGGGCCGAACACGACGTGGGGCTCGACCGTCACGTCGCGGCCCAGCCGGGTGTCGAACGCGAACCAGACGCTTTCCGGGTCGATCAAGGTGGCACCTTCGTCGAGGGCCTGCTCGCGCCTGCGCCGCTGCCATTCGAGCTCGAGGTGAGCGAGCTCGGCGCGGCTGTTGACGCCGGCAGCTTCGTAAGGATCCCCTTCGATCACGACCGCCTCGCGCCCTTCGGCGGCGGCGATGTTGACGATGTCGGGCAAGTAATATTCCTGGGCGGCATTGTCGTTGCCGACCTGACCGAGCCAGCGGAACAGGTCGCGGCAGCGAACCGCAAGCATTCCGCTGTTGCAAAGGTCGATCGCTCGCTCTTCCGGCGTGGCGTCACGGAACTCGACCATTTTCGCAATACGGTCGCCCTCGCCGAGGATGATCCGCCCGTAGGCAGCCGGGTCGAGGGGCCGCGAGGCGAGCACGACGACTCCCGGCCCGTCGTCGCCGTTCAATCGGTCGAGCATGCGCTCGAGCGTCCCTGGCCGCACGAAGGGGGTGTCGGCGTAAAGCACGAGGACGGCGCCGTCATAGCCGTCCAGCGCCCCGGCGGCCTGCATCACGGCATGGCCGGTGCCCTTCTGCTCGGCCTGGTGAGCGACGTCGACCCCGCGGCCTTCGAGCGCCCGCTCGACCTGGTCGCGGCCCTTGCCGACCACCACCACCCGCTTCTCGGCACCGAGCGCCTCGACCCGGTCGAGAAGGTGGAGGAGCAGCGGCCGGCCGGCGATCGGGTGAAGCACCTTGTGAGTGTCCGAGCGCATGCGCGTGCCTTGCCCCGCGGCAAGGATGACGACGGAGAAATTCTGGGGCGTGGCCATCTCGGCGCGAGCAATGGCACGGCGGCCGAAGCAGCGCCAGTGGGGCGACGCCAAAGAAATAAGCGGCTCCTTGCGGAGCCGCCCACCGAGAGGAAAATCGTTTTGGTGGCCTAGAAGGCGTTCATATACGCCTCGTTCCCGACAAACCCCATTTTGTCGACCCGGGCTCGCTTGGTGATGGCGAGCACCTCGTCGACGAGCTCGTAGCGGGCATTGGGCTCAGGCTGCAGATGCAGCTCCGGAGTCGGGTTCATCTGCTGGGTCTGGTCGAGATACAGCCGCAGCTGCTGCTGATTGACCGAAGTCCCGTTCCACAGGATTTCGCCCCCGCCGGTAATTACGATCTTGTTCTTGATCGGGTCGATCGGCGGCGGGTTGGTGACGTCCTGGTTCTGCGGCAGGTCGAGCTTCACCGCGTGCGTCTGCACGGGAATGGTGATGATGAACATGATCAGAAGCACCAGCAGGATGTCGATGAGAGGGACGACATTCATGTCCATCATCGGCTCGCCGGCTTCGTTGTTGCTGGTGGTCTGCATCGCCATGGCGATAGTCTCCTAAGCGTTTACTCAGCCGCCGCGAGGAAGCGGCTCGGAAATGAAGCCGACACGGGCGAAGCCCGCGCGCTGCATCGTGAAGACGGCGCCGCCGATGCACTTGTAGTGCGTGTCGATGTCGCCGCGGATGTGGACCTCCGGCATCGTCTCGTCGGTGAGGTTTTCGACCCCTCCGACTCTCTCGATCTCCGTCTCCAGCTTGGTCACTGCCCGGTCGAGAAGCTCCTGGGCATTCACCTTGGTCAGGTTCCAATAGACCTCGCAGCTGCCGTCGGGACCGTTGCGGACCGACAGGTTCACGTTTTCCGGCTTGGTCGTCGTCGGTTCGTATTCGACCTTCGGCAGCGACAGCGGAACCGTCTCCAACACGATCGGCACGGCGATCAGGAAGATGATCAGCATGACCAGCATCGTGTCAGCCAGGGGGATGACGTTGATGTCGGAAATCGCTTCGTCTTCGTCGCCTTCGCCGCCTACTCTCATTCCCATTGCAACTGCACCTTTAATCTATGGGCCTGTCCGACGGCCGGGATCGGGTCCACCCCGCCCGGCCGTCCATGTCCGCTTTAGGCCGTCGGCGTCTCGGCGCCGGTACGAGCGGGCTCGCCGGGCCGCTGCGTCGGAGTCGTGCCGGTCCTCGGCTGCGAACCGGTCTTGGCCGCCGCGCCGGCGGCGAAGAGCGGCTTCACACGACCCTCGGACATGATGAAGCCGTGGATGTCGTTGGTGAAGGCCGCAAGGTCCTCCATGATCGCCTTGTTGCGGCGGATCAGCCAGTTGTAGGCAAGCACGGCCGGAACCGCGACGACCAGACCGAGAGCGGTCATGATCAGCGCCTCACCGACCGGGCCGGCGACGGCGTCGATCGACGCCTGGCCGGCCGCGCCGATCTTGATCAGAGCGCGATAGATGCCGACGACGGTGCCGAACAGGCCGATGAACGGAGCCGTCGACCCGACCGTGGCGAGGAAGGCGAGGCCCTCCGCCAGACGCGAGCCGATCGCGCCCTGGCTGCGTGCCAGGCTGTTCGTCATCCAGTCATGCTGATCGATCGGATCGGTCAGCTTGCCGTGCTGATCCTGCGCGACCAGTGCGTCCTCGACGATGGCGCGGTAGGCGCTGCGCTGCTCAAGCTTGTTGGCAGCCTCGCGCAGGTTCGGCGAGTTCCAGAAGCTCGCCCGGACCTTGCGGCCCTGGCTGATGATCTTCTGCTGCTGCATCAGCTTGGTGAACAGGATGTAGAAGGAGATGATCGACATCATCACGAGGATGATGAACGTCGTCCAGGCGATGATTCCGCCTTGCTGAAGGGCGGGCAACAGGCCGTAGGGGTTTTCGCCGCCGTGAGCCGCGGCTGCGGTCAGGAGATGGAGCATGTTCTCTACTTTCCTCTCAAAAAACTTTGAACCTCGGCGCTGCTATTGAAGACGCCAGACGATATTTTGGGTGACTGTGTCGGTGGTCGGATTGCCGTTGCTGTCACGCGCCGGCGTGAACCGCGCCCGGCTCTGCAGAATGCGGCACGTCGTGCTGTCGAGTGTTCGCGAGCCGCTTGAGCGGGTCACGTCGCATCCCGACACGCGGCCGTTGGTCCCGACGGTCAGCCGCACGGCCACCGTCCCCTGCTCATCCCGTTCGATTGCCGACTGCGGATAGTCGTCGTTGCGGAACAGGCCCTGCAGGTTGCCGACGGCGCTCCGAGCCTCGACCTGCTTGACCGGCGGCGGTGGCGGCGGCGGAGCGGGCGGAGCCGGCGGAGCGGGCGGAGCAATCGGCGTCACGACCGGCGGGGGAGCCACGGGCGCAGTGGTGACCTGCGGCGGCGAAATGTTGGTGCGGACGATCGGCGGCGGAGCGACCACCGGCGGCGGCACGTCAGGAATCTTCTCCGGCGGGGGCGGCGGTTTCTCCTCGGGGGGAGGCGGCTCTTCTTCAACGTCGAATGTTTTCAGGTCTTCGGCAGCCTTCTTGATGACGTTGTAGGCCAATCCAGTGACGATGCCGTAACCGAGTATCGCATGCAGGATGGCGACGATAATGATCGCCACCGTCCGGTTGCCGCTCATTTCCTTACGTTGGGCGTAGGCCATTAACCCGCAATTCTCCTCGACACGCCGTGGAGAGTGCCACGGCCAGACCGGGCGTTCAGGCGCGCGCCCTGCCCTGCTGATTGGCGCGACCGATGTATCAACATATCATCGGCCGCAAGCGCGCCTCCTTATCGCTGCGATAATTGCGGTGCAATGCATTTTGTTCCTGCCGCGCAAGCAGTCGCTTATTCAGCGGGGTGGCAACCGGTGAACGAAGCGATTTCGACGCCGACTCCGGCGGCGTCCGCATAGATGTCGGGCTTGGTCGTCGCGACGCGCAGTGCCCGGACGCCGCGCATGGCAGCGACCCGGTCAAAGATGGCGTTCGCAAGGGTCTCCTGCAAATTGTATCGCCGCTCGGTGGCGAGCCGTTCCACCTGCTCGCGAAGGAAATCATAGTCCCAAGCCCGCGCGGGGTCGTCATCCGGTGGTGGCGCGAGGTCCTCGAGCCAGATTTCCACCGTGACCAGCAGGCGCTGGGGCTGCCCGACCTCATAATCGTGGAAGCCGATGTCGGCCCGGACCTCGAGGCGGTCGAGCAGGATTCGGCTCGACGCCACGCGCAAATGCTGCGGAATGAGCCCCAGCAGCTTGGGAAGATCGCCACTCACGCCGCACCGCCTCCGAACTGGACGTCGCGTTCCAGCGACCAGAATCGCTGGCCGGCGTCGATGGTGAGGACCTGACCGGTGATGGCGGGCGCATCGGCGAGAAACCGGATGGCCTCGACGACATGGTTCGGCTCGACTCCGCGGCCAAGTGGATTGTGCGAGTGCATTCGGGCGAAATTCTCCTCGGTCTGGCCGGCGGACCGCAGCATCAGGGCCGGAGCGATGCCATTGACTCGGATGCCCTGGCCGGCGAGCGCCCGGGCCGCAAGTTCGGTCAGCCCCGCCAGGGCCTGTTTCGACAGCGTATAGCTCAGGAAATCGGGATTGGGGCTCGAAACCTTCGAATCGAGGAGGTTGATGACCAGCGCATCGCCGCCCCGGCGATGGCGCCGGCGGAGTTCCTCGATAAGCAGCAACGCCGACCGCACGTTCACCGCCATGTGCTGCTCGAATTCCGCGGCGTCAAAGCTGCCGAACCCGTCCCAGGCGAAGCGGGCGGCGTTGTTGACGAGCAACCGCACCGCCGGAAGCCCATTGGCAGCAGCGAAGATCCGTTCGGCACAGTCGCGATCGGCAAGGTCCGCCACCGCCTTGGCGGCGCCCTCCGGAACCTGGTCTTCCGCGCGACGAACGTGGGCAAGGACAGTCCAGCCGTCGGCCAACAGTGAAGCGGCGATGGCGCGCCCGACGCGCTTCGCGGCGCCCGTGACGATCGCGGTCCTTCCCTCGACTTCACCCATGCCGGTGCAGTGACGGAGCATGATTGAGCACGCAAGGCCGGATTGCTTCGCATCGTCGGCGATGACAGAGAGGCGCGATGCCCGAAACGCGGCCACCCATCGAGCTTTCAGGCCTGAGCCTGGCTGAGCTGGAGAAACTGATCGGCGACCGCCGGACGCCGCCCGTGGACAAGTGGGACCCTCCCGATTGCGGACACAGCGGGATGCGCATTGCCCGCGACGGCACCTGGTATCACGAGGGTCGGCCCATCCTCCGGCCGGCCATGGTCCGGCTGTTCTCGTCCGTGCTCCGCCGAGATGCCGACGGGCGGCACATGCTGGTCACCCCGGTCGAAAAGCTCGAGATCGATGTCGAGCGCTGCGCCTTTCGGGCGGTCGGGATGGAAACCGAAGGAGCGGGTCCCGCGCGCACGATCGCCATGACGCTGGACGTCGGGGACGCCTTGATCGTGGGCCCCGACCATCCGCTGAAACTCGTTCCAGACGATGACGGGCCAAGGCCCCGGGTCGAGGTCCGCCACGGGCTCGAGGCGGAGCTTGCCAGCCCCGTTTATTACGAGCTTGCCGAGATTGCTCTGGCGGAGGGCGAGCAGCCGCCCGGCGTTTGGAGCTGCGGAGCCTTCTTCCCGCTTGTCCTCGCATGACACTTGCCGACCGTTTGCGCAGCAGCCTTGCTTGTCCGGCGCCAGGCGGGCTTCTTGCTGGCGATCTCGGCGACGGCGAAGGCGCGTCCGAAAAACCTGCGGCCGTGCTCGTCGCGATCACCGACCGGCCCGAGCCAGGAGTGATCCTTACCGTTCGCCGCGACCACATGCGAACCCATGCCGGGCAAATCGCCTTTCCGGGGGGGCGGGTCGACCCGGGCGAGGATCCGACCGAAGCCGCGATTCGCGAAGCCTGGGAGGAGCTTGGGCTCGATCCCGCCGCAGTCGATGTCATCGGCGAGCTCGACCCATATAGGACGATCACCGGCTATGCCGTGACTCCGGTCCTGGCAGTGGTTCCTCCGGACCTGCCGCTCGTCGCGCACGACCAGGAAGTCGCAGACTGGTTCGAAGCGCCGCTCGATATTGTCCTCGACCCGGCGCACCAACTTCGCGAGGCCGTGCTGTTCGAGGGCCGAAAGCGACATTATTACCGGATCGACTGGAACGGACGGCGAATCTGGGGGGCGACGGCAGCGATGCTGGTCAATCTGTCGCGAAGGCTCGGTTGGACGTGAGGCTGAACGCTGCTCGCTGGCGCCGCCGCCGCGGAATGAGCCGCCTGCTGGACGCGCTTCAGGCCGACGAAGGGATGACCCGCTATGTCGGCGGGGCGGTCCGCGACGAGCTGCTCGGACTGTCGGTCAGCGACGTCGATCTCGCGACCAGGCTGCGCCCCGACGAGGTGGTCGAGCGTCTGGAGGCCGCCGGCATCAAGGCCGTGCCGACCGGGATCGACCATGGCACGGTCACTGCCGTCAGCGACGGCCAGCCGGTCGAGGTCACGTCGCTTCGCCGGGACGTTTCGACCGACGGCCGGCGGGCGACGATTGCCTACACCGACGATTGGCAGGAAGACGCAGCCCGCCGGGATTTCACCATCAACGCGCTGATGGCCGACCCGCAGACGGGCGAAATCCACGATTATTTCGACGGCATCGCCGATCTTGGCGCTCGGCGCGTTCGGTTCATCGGCGAGCCGCTGGCGAGGATCGCGGAGGACCATCTTCGCATCCTTCGTTTCTTCCGGTTCCACGCGCGCTTCGGAGAGGGTGAACCCGATGCCGCTGCGCTTGCTGCCTGTGCCGAGCGCGCCAACAGCCTGATGGCGCTGTCACGCGAACGGATTGCCGACGAACTCATCAAATTGCTCGCCGTCGATGACCCGGCGCCGACCGTGGCGACCATGATCGAGCATGCGATCCTCGGGCCGGTCCTGCCTGAAGTCGGCCGCGACGGGTTGGAACGCCTGACGGGCGTGGTCGCGGCAGAGCGGCAGGCCGAGATCGACGCGGACCCGCTGCGCCGGCTTGCCGCACTGCTTCCGCCCGACCCGCCGCTGGCGGAAAGACTCGCGGCGCGGCTCAAACTGTCCAACAAGGCCAGGAAGCGCCTCGCCTGCAGCGCCGAGCGGCACCTCGGCAGCTCCCCACAAGCGCTCGCCTACAGGGTCGGCGTGGAATGCGCGATCGACCGACTGTTGATCGCCGGCAAGGCAGAGGCCGCGATGGCGCTGCGGGGGTGGCGAGTGCCGCGAATGCCGATCGGCGGCGGCACGCTCATCGAGCGCGGCCTGGCGCCGGGGCCCGTCGTCGCCCGGACGCTGCGGCTCATCGAGGAGCGTTGGGTCGATGCGGGATTCCCGACGGGGCCGGCTTTCGACCGGCTGGTCGATGACGCCGTGGGACCCGGCGGCCAGTGAATCCGGCCGGTCTTTGCCGCTTTGACAGCGTGACGCCGTCCCGGTTGGTTAACCGAAAGGTGACCATGTCCGGATATCACTGCTTCGGGTGGCGAGGGACAGCGAACTTTGAGGCAATTGGCAAAGGCATTGACCGCAGCGTCCGCGGCGGGGTTCGCCCTCTCGCCGTTGCCGGCGGCTGCACAGTCGACCGCCAACGCCACCGTCCAGGCGACCATCGCCAAGCCGCTGATCCTCACCTGGGTTCAGGATTTCGACCTCGGCACGATCATGCTCGGCAACGGAGCATGGTCGACGTCGACCGTTACGCTGACACGCAACGGGCTGTTCACGTGCGGAGCCAATCTCACCTGCACCGGCCAGAGGCAGGTCGCGATCTACAATGTCTCCGGAACCAACAGGCAGGTGGTGCGGATCAACGCGCCGAACGTTACTTTGGTGAACCAGGCCAACCCCGCCAGCAAGCTGACGCTGATCGTCGACACCGTCAGCAGCGTCACCTTGACCAACTCCGGCGCACCCGGCACCAATTTCTCGCTGGGCGGCTCGATCACCTTCAGCTCGGCGACCGAAGGCGGCACCTACCTTGGCATGTTCAACGTCACCGTCGACTATCAATAAGCCCGTGGCTGGCGCTGTTCCCCTACGGAAAACAGCGATTTAGGTCGATCGTGCGACGCATGCTACTTTGCCTTGCGCAGGGGGTGTATGCGTTCCTATCGCCTTTACCGGCTCGATGGTTCGGGACAGATCGAATCGGCGACGGTGATCGACGCGGCCGACGACGAGGATGCCGCAGCTCAGGCGAGGGCGCTTCTTGGCCGCCGCCGCGGGGAATTGTGGCACGGGCGGCGGATGATCGGCACCTTCCCGTCGCATTCCCCCACCAGCACCGACTAGCTCTCGAAGTAGCGCTGGCCCCGCGCCTTCATCGCGGCTTCGAGCAAGCGCTCCGAAGTCTCCTCGGCAGCGCCGGGCGTGAAACGCACGTCAATGCCGGCCGGCCCGATCAGGCGGACCGTGCCGTTTTCGGCTTCGACAATGCTGGGTTCGTCGTGAATGGCCTGGTTCTGCATGGCTCTGATGATGCTGCTCATGGGGCGGCCGTCGAGAATGACCGTCAGGAAGCGCAAACGATTCGCCAAATCCGGCCGTTGCCCTTGTTGCGCGAGTGGAGCGACGAACGACGCCCTTGGAGTGGACGCACCGATCCCGATTAGCGCTTAGAACAGACTGTCGGACGTGAACTGGGCCCCGGCGCTGCCCTCGAGCGCCCAGCGCACCTGGGCGTCGATCGACCCGACCCGTGGCACGGCGATGCGGACTCGCTCGCCAATCCGGAACATCTCGCCGGATTCGATCCTGCAGCCCTCGTAGGAGAGGTTGGCGAGGGTGACGTTCACCTTGTCGCCGTCAGTGCGGTGCACGACGGCGTCGATTCGAGCGTCCTGGCGGTCGTTTCGCGACACCCAGCCGTTCATGCGTTGCTGCATTGCAATACCCCACGACTAGCCGCAGTCGCTGGGGACGATAGCTACGCCCGGGTAAAAAGAGGATTAATCAGGAACGCGCGCCGCGAGCCATTTTGCCGGCGGCGCGCTCTCCAGGTCAGTTGGCGCGGAACAGAATCTCGCCGCGGCGCGAGACCAGCAGCTTCTTGAACGTCACCGGGTGGAAATAGGCTTCGACCCGATTGCCGTCGGGGTCGGTGCCGTAGACTTCGTAGCAGCCGCCGTCGACTTTGGACTTGCGGATTTCCCAGCCGTCCTTCTTCAGCTGCGCCTCGAGCGCGGGAATACCCTTCCACTGCGCCTGCGGCGCGTCGCAGGTCATCTTGCCGGTCGCGGAGGCGGGAGCCGTGGCGGCGGCGGCGATGCCGGCCGCGGCCATGGCGAGCGTGAGAAGGCGTAAGGTCATGCGATTTTCCTTTCTGCAGGGATGAGGGTGAAGATGCGCGCCAGCCGGGCGATCTGGAGCAGGGCGAGCGGCAGGAAATGGAGGATGGCCTCGACCATTCCGTCGTGGACGAGCACCCAGTGGATGAGGGTCAGAACCGCCGCCGGGTGGGCCAAACGTTGAAGCCGCTTCCACGCGCCCCTGAGCGCCCGCACCGCCGCGTCATTGCTGGTCAGCGCCGGCGGCAGCAGGAACAGAAGCGCAAGCCAGCCGGTCCAGATTGACGGCGCCCCGAGCTCGGCCAGCATGTTGGCCAGGGTCTTCATGTCGAGGACGTAGAAGGCGAGATGGAGCAGGGCATAGGCAAACGCTGCGACGCCGATGGCCCGCCGGTGGCGGACCAACCACCGCACCGCCGAGCTTCGCGGCAGCAGCTGCTGTAGCGGAGTGAGCATCAACGCGGCGATGATCAGCCGCGCCGACCATTCGCCCGTCGCCGGCAGAAAGTCGCCCGGCCACAGGTCCGGCGAGGTCCAGTGTTCGTGGAGGATCAGGGCCGCCGGCACCGCGAGCAGGGCCCACAGCGCAAGCTTGCCCGCATGACGCGGAACCATGCGCCCGCCATAGCTTATTGCGAGCGATTCGCAACAGTGAACGTCAGGCCGGCGGTGAAAGCGCCGACAGCGACGTCAAAAGCCGAACCAGGTCCTGCTGCCGATTGACCCCCACCTTGTTGAAGACGTGCTTCAAGTGGGCACGCGCCGTCGACGGCTGAATGTGCAGCAGCGCCGCCGCGCTTTCGACGCTGTGGCCGGCCGACAGGGCGCTAGCCAGGCGTGCCTCCGTCTCCGTCAAGCAGTATAAGCTGGTCAGCATGTCCGGATCGGCCGAGCGATGATCTCCGGTGTCATGGACCATCACCAGCACCTTCGCCTCGGCCGCGGCCAGCTCATCGTCCGCAAAAGATAGAGGCGCAACAAAGACCGCGTAAGGCAGCCGTCCCGACGGGCGCGACACGCGCGTCCAGCCGCCGGCCGGGCCGTCCAGCGGCGCGATCGCGCTTCGTATCATTTGGTCCAGTTTCGACTGCTCGGTTGAACTGGAAGTCCGGAGATGGCCAGCCCCGGCAGTCAAGCCGTCGGCGCAGCCAAGCAATGCTCCACCCGGGCCATTGGCGAACAGCAGCTTCCCCTGGGCGTCAAGCGCGAATACAGCCTGAGGCAGCGCTTCCAGCATTGCCGAGCTGAACCGCTGGAATGCTCGAAGCGTGCCGATCTGGTCTGCGAGCGTCAATGCACGGCCCATGTGCGGGGCCAGCAGGTTGAAAAGATGGACGTCCTCTCGTTGGACGTGGCCTTGCGCCGGGCTGCGCTGGAGCGACCAGACAGGCCGGTGCTGCTGTGTCTCAGGCAAGGAACCGCCGATGAAGTAGCGAAGGTCGTGCTGCCCGAACCAATCATAGACCGGGTCGGTATTCATCTCCGTTTCGGTGATCAGCATGGAGTCGCAGACGAAGCTTAGATCCGGGTGGTCCATCATGAAGCGGGTGCGCCGGCAGATGGGCTGATATTGCTTGGAATAGGTCGCGCACTGTTCGCTGGTGAATCGGCCCGCCAGGTTGAAGGCGGCCGCGCTCTCCTGCTTCGGCACGAAGCCGATGACCGCCCCGGCGCTGTCGGTTAGTTCCTCGACGGCGTGCAGCGCATCTTCCCACCGTGCACTCCCGGTGGCGGCCGCATAGATCGTGTCAACAGTGGCGCTGTACTTATCCAGCATGCGGCCACTCCCGCGCCGATGCCTACCCCAAACAGGGGATGTAACCACCGATTAAATCAAAAGTAAATTGATGTGTATTTGGGCGTGGCTCGCCAGGCGTGCCGCTCGAACTGGGGAGAAAGGCAATGTTCCGTCCGCTGATCATCTCCGTACTGCTCGCAACCAGCGCGTCGGCTTGGGCTCGCATCGGCCCGGAAATCGCATATTCGACGCAAACGGAAGTGTACCTCGTCAACGCTGACGGCAGCGGCAAGGTTAGACTGCATCGCAGCAAATCCAATGATTTCATCAGCAGCGTCGCCCTTAAACCGGGCGGGGGGACGATCGCGTTCGTCGAAAACTGGACTCTCAAGTTTCTCGACTACAATTCCGCCGGCCAGCCAGTCGGGACGATACGGACGATCAGGCCGAGCTGTTACCGCCTTGCCGATGTCCACTTCCATCCTGACGGCAACTCTGTTCTTTATTGGGAGGTCTGCGGCAACGATGGGGTCGTGAAGCGCGTCGCAGTGCCCACCAGCGCCAATCCCAACCCGCTACCGGAAACCCTTTTTACGGTAACCGATCTTCAGGAGTTGGGGCCTTGGGAGCCGGGAGGGAATTCGTTCTTGTACACGGTCCTGACCCCCACGAGCATAGAGCTTCGTCGTCGCTACACTGACGGCACGGCGGACCCTGCGAACCCGATCGCCAGCTCGACGCACCACATCAAATATCCTGAGGTTTCCGGCTCCGGCGATCGAATCCTGATCTCGGATTCTCCCTTGGCGGCGGGCGCCTATCCTGGCCCCGGTTACACCAGTGAGATCGATTCTGCCGGCTCCGTCGTCCGCCCGAACTTCATTTCGGGTCGCATGGGCCGTTATGCGCCGGGGAACGACCCAAGGATCGTTTTCATTTTCCAGAAATCCTACAACGAGCGCTACCTCCAATATTTGGATGGAGACGGACAGGTAAGGCGGATCGGGGGCAAGGGCGTCTACGTGTCGGTCGATTGGGGAGAAGCTAGCGCCAGGTGAGGTCGGCTCAGCTGCGCCTGCGCGACTTCCAATAATCGAGCGCCGCTTCGGCCTCGAGCGGCTTGGCGAAATAATAGCCCTGGCCGCTCGCGCAGCCGAGCGTCGCCAGGGTCGTCGCCAGCTCGACGGTTTCGATCCCCTCGGCAGTTGTCGACATGCCGAGCGCGTCGGCCAGGCTGAGGACCGCGCGGACGATGGCGACGCTGTCGGGGTCGACCATCATTCCCGAGACGAAGCTGCGGTCGATCTTGAGCACGTCGATCGGCAGCCGCTGAAGGTAGGCGAGGCTCGAATAGCCGGTGCCGAAATCGTCCATCGCCACGGTCGCGTCGAGCGCCTTGAGCGCCTCGAACACTCGCGTCGCGCGCGCCGGATCCTGGACGATCGAGCTTTCGGTCAGCTCGAGCGACAGTCGGTCTCCGGTCAGTCCGCTCGAGCGAAGCGCGCTTGCGACCACCTCGGCGATATTGTCCCGAGCGACCTGGATCGCCGATAGATTGACCCCGACGTAGAGTGGCAGTTTCTCGCCGGCCTGCCGATCCCAGTCGGCGAGCGTCCGAGCGGCTTTGTCCATCGCCCAGCGGCCGAGCTGCAGGATCAGGCCCGATTCCTCGGCGACCGGGATGAACTCGGTCGGGCTGATCTCGCCGCGATCGGCGTGGGTCCAGCGGGCAAGGGCCTCGAAGCCGGCGACTTCCCCCGACTTCAGATTGATCAGCGGCTGGTAGAAAAGCTTGAGCTGGTCCTTGTCGAGCGCGCGGCGAAGCTCGGTCTCGATCGAGAATCGCCGGCGGGCGAGGCTCGCCTCCTTGGGCTCATAGACCTGCGGCTTGCCGGCCTGCTTGGCCTGCTTGACCGCGAACTGGGCATTGCGGAACAGCTCCTCGGCGTCGTGGCCGGGCTGCATCAGCGCGATCCCGATTGCGCATTCGATGCGGATCTCCAGCTCCGAAATCTTGAACGGCGCCGACATCACTTCCTGGATCCGCTCGGCCGTCTTGAGCGCGTCCTCGACGCCGCGGCGAAGCGAGACGAGGATTCCGAACTCGTTGCCGCCGGTGCGGGCGAGGACGTCGCCGCCGCGAAGCGCCGAGATCAGCCGGCGGGCGAAGGTGATCAGGAGTTCGTCGCCGGCGAGGCTGCCCATGCTCTCGTTGATCCGGCTGAAGCGCAGCATGTCGACGATCAGGACCGCATGCTCGCAATCGCGCCCCACATTCTCGCCGAGTCCCTCGATCGTCTCGGTGAAGCCAAGGCGGTTCGGAAGTCCCGTGAGGCTGTCGCGAAGCATCTCGGCGCGGAGAGCGCGCTCGGCCTGCACCTCGACCGTTCGGTCGACCACGGACAAAAGGCAACGCGCTTGGCCGTCGGCGGCGGGCGCAAGCGGCGCCAGCTTAAGCTTGAGAAAGCGGCGCTCGGGACCGTCGCCATCGAAAAGGTCGAGCTCGTCATCGGCATTCGACGGGCAGTCGAGAAAAGCGCGGATGAACGCACCGCCTGGGCCCTGCGAATAATTGCGGAACATCTCGACGAACGAAGACTGGTCCCCATGGCATCCGGCCAGCTCTAGAAACCGCTGGTTGAGGGCATGGACCCACAATTTTTCGCCTTTGATCGAGAAGATTCCAGCAGCGATCGGCAGGGCTTCGATGAGCCGGCTGTCATCGACTCCGGTTGGAATGACCTCGACCGGCGGGCGATCAGCTCGCGCGGAACCGAGGTCGCCAACGAGTTGAGAGGCAGCCTGCATGGCAAGCCTATTACGCGCACGAGGTTAACTCCAGGTATCCGACTTCTGCTTCGCGGGGTTGTTGATCGAGGTTGGGTTTCGCTCAGGCAAACCGGTTGTTGCGCGGAAATCCGATCGGCGGCAGACGCCCGGCCGCGCCGCGCGCCGCGCGCCAAGGCGACAAGTCGGACTCGGTTCGGGTCCGGCCGCTCTCGCCGCCGAGCGGCCAGCTGAGCCCGTCCGCGATCCGGAAGGCGATCGCGTCGCCAAGCCCGCCGTCGCGATAGCGCTGCAAGGCCACGCCCTGGCCCCGGGCCAGCTCGGGAAGCTCGGCGAGCGGGAACACCAGCATCTTGCGGTTTTCGCCGATGACGGCGACGGCGTCCGCGCCTTCCGGGATCGGCCGGACGACCGCGACCCGGGCGCCGGGACGAAGATTGACCAGCTGCTTGCCCTTGCGGGTCTCGGCGACCATCGCCTCGCCGCCGGTGACGAAGCCGCGCCCGTCCGATGCGGCAATCAGCAGCTTGGTTTCCGGCCGGGCGACCAGCAAGGCGGCGATTCCGACCTCGGCATCGAGGTCGATGAACAGCCGGACGGGCTCGCCGAACCCTCGTCCGCCGGGCAGCTTGTCGCCGCCCAGAGTGTAGACCCGGCCATTTTCGGCGACGAGCGCCAGCTTGTCGGTGGTCTGGGCGTGGAAGTGGATGAACGGGCCGTCGCCCTCGCGCCATTTGAGCTGCTCGATCTCCTCGAGCGCGACATGGCCCTTCATCGCCCGGATCCAGCCGCGCTGCGACAGGATGACGGTGATCGGCTCCTTCTCGATCATCGCCGACCAGTCGATCTCGCGAGCGGTCGCGGCAATCTCCTCGAGCCGGGTTCGCCGCGCATCGCCGAACTTCTCGCGGGCGGCGGCGAGATCCTTCTTGAGCCGCGTGCGCTGCCGGCCGGGGCTTTCGATCAGCTTGGCGAGCTCGTCGCGCTCCTTGACCAGGCGGTCGCGCTCGCGGCCGATTTCCATCTCCTCGAGCTTGCGCAGCGACCTCAGGCGCATGTTGAGGATCGCCTCGGCCTGCCGCTCGGACAGCGAGAATTCGGCGATCAGCACCGGCTTGGGCTCGTCCTCGGCGCGGATGATGGCGATCACCCGGTCGAGGTTGAGGAAGGCGACGAGGAAGCCGTCGAGCAGCTCCAGCCGGTCGTCGATCTTGCCGATCCGCACCTGGCTCTTGCGGACCAGCACCTCGATCTGGAACTTGAGCCACGCCGACAGCGCCTCCCTGAGGCTCATCACCATCGGCGTCCGGTTCTCGTCGAGGACATTGAGGTTGAGCGGGAAGCGCACCTCGAGATCGGTGAGGCGATAGAGGCTTTCGAGCAGCAGGTCGGGGTCGACGGTGCGGGCGCGCGGCTCGAGGATCAGCCGCACCTGCTCGTCGCTTTCGTCCCTGACGTCGGCGAGGATCGGCAATTTTTTGTCGGCGATCAGCGCGGCGATCTGCTCGATCAGCCTCGATTTCTGCACTCCGTAGGGGATTTCGCTGACCAGCAGGCGCCAGCCGCCGCCCTTTTCCCTTTCCACCTCGATCCTGGCGCGAAGCCGGAAGCTGCCGCGGCCGGTTTCATAGGCCTGGGCGATTGCCGCCTGGCTGTCGACCAGCACTCCGCCGGTCGGGAAGTCGGGGCCGGCGACGAAATCCATCAATGCCCTGCCCTCGGCCTTGGGATTGTCGATCAGGTGGGTCGCCGCGTCGATCAGCTCCGAGACATTGTGGGGCGGGATCGACGTCGCCATTCCGACGGCGATCCCGCTGGCGCCGTTGGCAAGCAGGTTGGGGAACAGGCCCGGGAAGACCTCCGGTTCCTCTTCCTCGCCATTGTAGGTCGGGCGGAAATCGACCGCGCCTTCGTCGATCCCCGCCATCAGCGCTGTGGCGACCGCCGTCAGCCGCGCCTCGGTGTAGCGGTAGGCGGCGGCATTATCGCCGTCGATGTTGCCGAAATTGCCCTGGCCGTCGACGAGCGGATAGCGGAGCGCGAAATCCTGGGCGAGCCGAACCATCGCGTCGTAGACCGACGCGTCGCCGTGCGGATGATATTTGCCGATGACGTCGCCGACCACGCGCGCCGATTTCTTGTAGGCGCCGCCGGGGTCCAGCCGGAGCAGCCGCATTGCCCAAAGCAGCCGCCGATGGACGGGTTTCAAGCCATCGCGGACGTCCGGCAGGGATCGGGCGGTGATCGTCGACAGTGCGTAGACGAGGTAGCGCTCGGAAAGGGCGGCATCGAACGGAGTGTCGATGGTCTGGGATTCGGAATTCGGGTCCATGGCCGCTGCCTAGCAAGCCCGCGCCGCTCCCGCCACGGCCGCTTCACTCACCATATTGGATGACAATCGGGAACACCGGCTGGCGCCGGGCTTTATCCCGCCGCACTCAAGAGGAGAGCGACGTGAGGAAAATTGCACTCGTTTTCGCTGCGGCCGGCACCGCCGCATTGGCCACCGGCTGCGCGACCAGGCCCGACCCTGTCCCGCCTGTCCCGATCGTCGATCCCGCCTCGCCGCTGGCCGCGCCCACCTACATGCGCATGGCCGCGAGCGGCGACCTGTTCGAAATCCAGTCGAGCCAGCTGGCCTTGCAGATGTCCAGCAACCCCGCAGTGCGCGGCTTTGCCCAGATGCTGATCAGCGATCACACGCGAATGTCCAGCCAGATGATTTCTGCAGCACAATCGGCCGGGCTCATGCCTCCCCCGCCTGCCCTCGAGCCGCATCATCAGCAGATGCTCGACCAATTGCGCATGGCCGCGCCGGGGACGTTCGACATGGCCTTTCAGAACGCGCAAGTGGCCGCCCACCAGGAAGCGCTGACCCTTCACCAGAATTATGCGAACGGCGGCGACCACCCGACGCTCCGGGCAGTCGCCGGTCAGGCCGTTCCAGTCATCCAGGCGCACCTCAACCATGCGCAGATGCTGGCTATCGCCCCGCCGGCACCGCCGCCTCCGGCCTATCGGCCGCCGCGCCCGGGTGAGCGCGGCTAGCGATCGCTCGGGTCAGCCAGGCCGCCCTGCGTCGACCGTGCGCCGATGCAGGGCGGCGGCCTCGGCATTCGCCTGCTCCATCGCCGGCAACAGCCATTCGCGGAATCGCTTGATCTTCGGCGCCATCCGCCGCTCGGTCGGATAGACCAGCCAGTAGGACCAGCCGCGGTTGGACAGCAGGTGCGGAAAGGGCAGCGCCAGCCGCCCCTGGGCGATGTCGCCCAGCCACAGCAAGGGTGTCAGCAAAGCGAAGCCCTGCCCGGCCATTGCCGCATGGCCTTCATTGGCCTGGGTGTCGAGGCGAATCCCACCGCGGGTCCGCCGGTTGCCGGCCTCGCCGACCCACTCCCCGAACCATTGCTCCCACCAGCGGTCCTGCGAACTGATCAGAGACAGGCCCGGCAGGTCGCCGGGCGCGATTGCCCTGCCGAGCTTGTGCTCGGCTTCCTCGAGGCAGGCCGGCGAGGCCATGGGGGTGAAGTCCACCTCCATCAGCTTGTGCTGCTCCATGCCCTGCCAGCCCCCTGGTCCAGCCCGGATCGCCACGTCGGCATCGCCCGAGCGAAGATCGACGACCGCATTGTCGGTGGTCAGGCGGACGGCGAGGTCGGGATGCTCCATCTGGAACGACCCAAGCCGCCAGGCGAGCCAGGTGTTGGCAAAGGTATGCGTGGTGGTGATGGTCAGCAGCTGCTCATCCTCGGCGCGGTGGCTGGCGAAGGCCGCCTCGATGGCGTCGAACGCCTGGCTTAGCGAGGGCAGGAGACGCGCGCCCAGCGGGGTCAGCCGCACGCGCCCGCGCTCTCGCACGAAAAGCGGCGCGCCAAGCCGGTCCTCGAGCGCCTTTACCTGATAGGACACGGCGGCCTGGGTGAGGCCGAGCTCGGCCGCCGCGGCCGTGAAACTTTCCCGCCTTGCGGCGGCCTCAAACGCCCGCACGGCGGCTAACGGAGGAAGCTTGCGCACGTCGCCGCCTATAAGCCGGATTTATGGACTTCGTCGAGCCTTTGATTGGCGGCCGGCGCGGCGAGGGCATAGAGGAATGCCACCGCCGGCGGTCGTCAGACTCCCCTCGACCCGCGGCCGCCGGCGGCCCAACGCGACGCAAAGGAAACGAAGAATGGCTTATCAACTCAGTCCCAGGCTGTTCGTCGAGAACGGCCCCGCGGTTCAGGCGGCGAAAGCACTCGGCCAGCGATCGAGCCGCAACGCATTGCTCAGTTGGCGCGGCCTCGATAGCGAGCGTCGACTCGCACTGGTCGATGCGGTCCTGAAACCGGCCCCACTGCCGGCCGCCTGCACCGCCATCTGATCGGCGATGACCGAACCTTCGAAAAGCTGAGGAGCGCGGCAGCCACCGCGCTCCTCATTTGTCTCTGAGCCACTGGCGAATTGCCGCAGCGCTGCCGCTCGCCTATAGCCGCCGCTCCGTTCATCGGGAGCAGACCGACAGACATGGCCCGGCGCCGCCAAATCTACGAAGGCAAGGCAAAGATCCTCTACGAGGGTCCCGAGCCCGGCACGTTGATCCAATATTTCAAGGACGACGCCACCGCGTTCAACGCGCAGAAGCGCGGCACGATCAGCGGCAAGGGCGTGCTCAACAACCGGATCTCAGAGCATATCTTCGTCGCTCTGCAGACGATCGGCGTGCCCACCCATTTCATCCGCCGCCTCAACATGCGCGAGCAGCTGATCCGCCAGGTCGAGATCGTTCCGATCGAGGTGGTGGTTCGCAACGTCGCTGCCGGATCGCTGTCGAAGCGGCTCGGGATCGAGGAAGGCACGCAGCTGCCCCGCACCATTATCGAATATTATTACAAGGACGACGCGCTCGGCGACCCGATCATCGCCGACGAGCATATCGCCTGCTTCGGCTGGGCCAGCCAGGACGAAATGAACGACATCGCCGACATGGCGATCCGGGTGAACGACTTCATGTGCGGCATGTTCGCGGCGATCGGCATTCGCCTGATCGACTTCAAGCTCGAGTTCGGCCGGGTCTGGGACGGCGATTATTCGCGGATCATCCTCGCCGACGAGATCAGCCCCGACGGCTGCCGCCTGTGGGACATGAAGTCGAACGAGAAGCTCGACAAGGACCGCTTCCGGCTCGACCTCGGCAATGTCGCCGAAGCCTATCAGGAGATCGCCCGCCGCCTCGGCCTGCTGCCCGAGGGCGAGGAGGAAAGCTCGGTCCTCGACTTCGACAGCCACCGCAAGAAACGCGGGCGGTAGGAATCGTCCTACATCCGTTCGCCCTGAGCTTGTCGAAGGGCTGCTTTTCTTCTTGATAGCGGGGACAGGGCTTCGACAGGCTCAGGGCGAACGGAGTTGGGTTTCAATTGGCTGTCCCCCGCGCCCGTATCGTAACACTCAACGCCGCGCTCGGGCCGCTCGATTATCGCGTGCCCGACGGCATGCAGGTCGAGCCCGGATCAGTGGTCGTCGCTCCGCTCGGCCCTCGCCAGCTGGTCGGAGTGGTGTGGGAGCCGGAGCGGCTGGAGACCGAAGAGGTCGGCGACAACCGCCTGCGGCCGCTGGTCGCAGCCCTCGACGTCCCGCCGATCCCGGCCCCGCTCAGGCGCCTCGCCGAGTGGACAGCCGATTATTATCTGAGCCCGCTCGCGTCTGTGCTGCGGATGGTGATTCCGTCCTCGGCGGCGCTCGAGGGTCCGCGGCAGCTGACTGAATATCGGCCGACCGGCCTGGTTCCCGAACGAATGACCCCGCAGCGGCTCAAGGCGCTGGCTGCTCTCGAAGGCCGCCAGGGCACAATCCGCGAGCTCGCGGCCCATGCGAGCGTCAGCGACGCCGTCCTTCGCGGGCTGGTCAACGCCGGCGCCCTCGAAGCCGTCGCGGTCGAGGCCGACCGGCCGCTCCCGGTTCCCGATCCCGCCTTCGCCCCGCCCCTGCTCAACGACGAGCAGCGTGCCGCGGCCGCCGACCTTTGCCGCGCCATCGGCAAGCCTGTCCTGAGCGACGCCGCTGGCGGCGTCGAAGGGGGGTTCGACCCGGTCCTGCTCGACGGAGTCACCGGCTCGGGCAAGACGGAGGTCTACTTCGAGGCGATCGCCGAATGCTTGCGGCAGGGAAAGCAGGCGCTGGTGCTGTTGCCCGAGATCGCGCTGACCGAGCCCTTCCTCAAAAGGTTCGAGGCGCGTTTCGGCTGCCTTCCCGCCGCCTGGCATTCCGACCTTCGCTCGTCGCAGCGGCGACGAGCATGGCGCGCCATCGCTGCCGGCGAGGCGAAGGTGACGGTCGGCGCCCGCTCGGCCCTGTTCCTGCCTTATCCGAACCTCGGCCTGATCGTCGTCGACGAAGCGCATGAGCCCAGCTTCAAGCAGGAGGACGGGGTCCAGTACCACGCCCGCGACGTCGCGGTGATGCGGGCGAGGTTCGAGGACATTCCGGTGATCCTCTCCTCGGCGACGCCGGCGATCGAAAGTCGCCACATGGCCGAGGTCGGCCGCTACCGTGAGCTCACCCTGCCCCGCCGCTATGCCGGCGCGAGCCTTCCCGAAATTCGCGCGGTCGATCTCACCCAGGACCCGCCGCCGCGCGGCCGCTGGCTGGCGCCGTCGCTGGTCGAGGAGCTCGAGGCCAATCTCGATTGCGGGGAGCAGTCCCTGCTGTTCCTCAACCGCCGCGGTTTTGCCCCGCTGACCCTGTGCCGCCATTGCGGCCACCGATTCCAATGCCCCAATTGCACCGCCTGGATGGTCGAGCACCGGCTGATGCACCGGCTGGCCTGCCACCATTGCGGTCATGTCATGCCGCCGCCCAGGGCCTGTCCGGAATGCGGCGAGGAGGACAGCCTGGTCGCCTGCGGACCCGGGGTCGAGCGCATCGCCGACGAGGTCGCGGCCCTGTTTCCTGAGGCGCGGACGGCGATCGTCACCTCGGACACGATCTGGTCGCCGGCCCGCGCCGCCGAATTCGTCGCCGAGATGGAGTCGGGCGCGATCGACATCGTCGTCGGCACCCAGCTCGTCACCAAGGGCTATCACTTCCCGAACCTGACCCTAGTCGGAGTGGTCGATGCCGATCTCGGCCTGCAGGGCGGCGACCTGCGCGCCGCAGAGCGCAGCTTTCAGCAGATCCAGCAGGTCGCCGGCCGGGCCGGGCGAGGCGACAAGCCGGGCCGGGTGCTGGTCCAGACCCACGACCCCGAAGCGCCGGTGATCGCGGCTCTGGTGTCGGGCGATGCCGCGGGTTTCTACGCGGCCGAGACCGAGGCTCGGCGCGAAGCGGCGATGCCGCCGTTCGGGCGGCTGGCGGCAATCATCGTCTCGGCAGAGGACCAGGCCGAGGCCGAGGCGGTCGCGGCTCGGATCGGCCGCGCCGCGCCCAGCGTCGAGGGCATGGCCGTGTTCGGGCCCGCCCCCGCCCCGCTCGCCATGCTTCGCGGCCGCCACCGCCAGCGCCTGCTCGTCCACGCCTCGCGCAGCCTCGACGTCCAGGACGTCATCCGCGACTGGCTCGGCGAGGTCGAATGGGGCGCCAAAGTCCGCGTCGCGGTCGACGTCGATCCCTACAGTTTTCTCTAGAGCGGCAGTTCCGTCTCGCGCAGACCTTTTTCCGCCGCCAGCAGCCGTCGCTTCCTGTCGAGCCCGCCGGCATAGCCGCCGAGCGAGCCGTCGGAGCGAATCACCCGATGGCAGGGCACGAGCACGGCGACCGGATTGGAGCCATTGGCGGTGCCGACCGCGCGCACCGCTCCGGGCTGTCCGACCGCGGCGGCGATGTCGGCATAGCTGCGCGTCTCGCCGGCCGGGATTTTGCGAAGCTCGCGCCACACCGCCTCCTGGAAGGCGGTGCCGCGGACGTCGAGCGGCAGGTCGGGGGCCGAGGCGGGCCGCTCGACCGCCGCGACCGCTGCGGCGATCAACGACGCCATCGGGCCGTCGTCGGCACGGATGGTCGCGTGGGGGAATCGCCTCCGAAGCGCATCCTCGCCCTCATCGAACGACAGCCGGCAAATCCCCTTGGCGGTCGCCGCCACCAGCATCCGCCCGAGCATTGTCTCCACCAGCGCCCAGCGGATCGTCTCACCGCGGCCGCCGTCGCGCCAGGCCGAGGGGGTCATTCCCAGGCGCTCCTTGGCTTCGGCATAGAAGCGGCTCGGACCGGAATAGCCCGCCTCGTAGATCGCCTCCGTCACGCTTCCGTTTTCCTCCAGCGCACCCTCGGCTCTCTTCACCCGCACCGCCCGGGCAAAGGCCGCCGGCGAGACTCCGACGTCGCGGGTGAAAATCCGCTGGAAATGGTGCGGGGCGTAGCCGACGGCGGCGGCGAGCGCGCTTAGGCTCGGCGGCTCCTCGGCCTGCTCGATCAGCTGTACCGCCGCTGCCACCGCTTCGCGGTCGCGTCCCACCTCGTCGGGGCGGCAGCGCAGGCACGCGCGGTAGCCGGCGGAGCGCGCCGCTTCGCCCTCGGCAAAGAAGCGCACATTCTCCCGCCGCGGCCGCCGCGCCGGACAGCTCGGCTTGCAATAGATTCCGGTCGTGCTCACCGCGACGACAAAGCGGCCGTCCCAGCCGCGGTCGCGGCGCTCGAAGGCTTCCCAGGCCTGTTCCTGGTCGAATGTTGGCATCAGCATCGACCCACCCTAGCCGCGAACATCAGGTCGCGCCTCCCACGCCTTGCGGTCAAACCATCTCGGGCACAAGCCGCCGCTCACCCGGTTGCATCGCTTCGATGCCCCTGCTAGGGGCGCGCCAACCCATGGGGCGTGCCGCCGACCGGCTGCAAAGCGCCCATGAACGGAATAGACATGCTGGGGGCATGTCGTAAGCCTGTCCCCCGGACAGGCTTATTTCGTTCATTTTCATGGGGCAAATTCCGTTTCTGGAGCTTTTCGCGCGTGGAGACATCCGGCGGCATTCGGGCCAGCTTAGCGGGGCGCTATGCGAGCGCCTTGTTCGACCTCGCCCGCGATCAACGGCAGATCGACAGCGTCGGCCGCAGCCTCGGCGCACTGGATTCGGCGCTGGTCGATTCGCGCGATTTCGCCGAGCTGGTCGCCAGCCCGCTGATCGGCCGCGATGAGGCCGGAAAGGCTTTCGCCGCAGTCGCCGAAGCGCTCGGCCTCGACCCGATCACCGGGAATTTCCTCGGAGTCCTCGCCCGCAACGGCCGCAAAAGCGAGCTGCGCAGGATCGTCCGCGCCTTTCGCCGCCTCGCTGCCGAGCATCGCGGCGAGATCACCGCCGAGGTGGTCAGCGCCCACCCGCTCAGGGACGACCAGGTCGCCGCCTTGAAGCAGCAGCTGCGCGGCCGCGCCGGCCGCGACGTGGCAATCGAGGCGCGCGTCGACCCTGCAATCCTCGGCGGAATAACCGTCAAGCTTGGAAGCGAGATGATCGACGCTTCCATCCGCACCAAACTCAACAGACTCGCTCAGGCGATGAAAGGCTAGACATGGACATCCGCGCCGCTGAAATCTCCCGCGTCATCCGTGACCAGATCGCGAATTTCGACGCCGAGGCGGAGGTCTCGGAAGTCGGAACCGTGCTGTCGGTCGGCGACGGCATCGCCCGGATCCACGGCCTCGACCAGGTCCAGGCCGGCGAGATGGTCGAGTTCGGGGGCGGCATCAAGGGCATGGCCCTCAACCTCGAGGCCGACAATGTCGGCGTCGTCATCTTCGGCTCTGACGCCGAGATCAAGGAAGGCTCGACGGTCAGGCGGACTGGCACGATCGTCGACGTCCCGATCGGCAAGGGCTTGCTCGGCCGGGTCGTCGACGCGCTGGGCAACCCGATTGACGGCAAGGGCCCGATCGAGGCCACCGAGCGGCGCCGGGTCGAGGTCAAGGCGCCCGGCATCATCCCGCGCAAGTCGGTGCACGAGCCGGTCCAGACCGGTCTGAAGGCGCTCGATGCCCTGGTGCCGATCGGCCGCGGCCAGCGCGAGCTGATCATCGGCGACCGCCAGACCGGCAAGACCGCGGTCGCTCTCGACACCTTCATCAACCAGCGCGAGCTCAACAAGTCGGGCGACGAAAGCGAGAAGCTCTACTGCATCTACGTCGCCGTCGGCCAGAAGCGCTCGACCGTCGCCCAGATCGTCCGGGCGCTCGAAGAGAATGGCGCGATGGATTATTCCATCGTCGTTGCCGCCACCGCGTCGGAGCCGGCACCGCTGCAGTTCCTCGCGCCCTACACCGGCTGCGCCATGGGCGAATATTTCCGCGACAACGGAATGCATGCGGTCATCGTCTACGACGATTTGTCCAAGCAGGCCGTCGCCTATCGCCAGATGTCGCTTCTGCTTCGCCGCCCGCCCGGCCGCGAAGCCTATCCCGGCGACGTCTTCTACCTGCACAGCCGGCTGCTCGAGCGCGCCGCCAAGATGAACGAGGACAATGGCGCCGGCTCGCTGACCGCGCTTCCGGTCATCGAGACCCAGGCCGGCGACGTCTCGGCCTACATTCCGACCAATGTCATCTCGATCACCGACGGCCAGATCTTCCTCGAGACCGACCTGTTCTACCAAGGCATCCGACCGGCGATTAACGTCGGCCTCTCGGTCAGCCGCGTCGGCTCGGCGGCGCAGACCAAGGCGATGAAGAAGGTCGCTGGCTCGATCAAGCTCGAGCTCGCCCAGTATCGCGAGATGGCCGCCTTCGCCCAGTTCGGCTCCGACCTCGACGCTGCGACCCAGAAGCTGCTCGCTCGCGGCGCCCGGCTCACCGAGCTTCTCAAACAGCCGCAATTCTCGCCAATGCCCGTCGAGGAACAGGTCGCGTCGATCTTCGCCGGCACCCAGGGCTTCCTCGATTCGGTCGAGACCCGCAACGTCGTCCGCTACGAGGCGGCGATGCTCAGCTATTTGCGCTCGGAACATGGCGGCGTGCTGGCGAAGATCCGCGAGACCAAGCAGCTCGACGACGACACGGCCAAGGCGCTGCGCGAGGCCCTGACCAAGTTCGGCAAGCAGTTCGCTTAACAAATATCGTCATCCCCGCGAAAGCGGGGACCGAGGCTAGGTTCCCGCTTTCGCGGGAATGACGAAGGGAGTGGAATGGCAAGTCTCAAGGCCCTCAAGATCCGCATCGGCTCGGTCAAGTCGACGCAGAAGATCACCAAGGCGATGAAGATGGTCGCCGCGGCCAAGCTGCGCCGGGCGCAGCAGGGGGCCGAGGCGGGGCGTCCCTATTCGACGCGCCTGGCTGACGTCGTCGCCTCGCTCGCCGCCAAGGTAACGCGCTCGCCGGAAAGCCCCAAGCTGATTGCCGGCACCGGCAGTGACGAGACGCATCTGATTGTGCTCGCGACCGGCGACCGGGGCCTTGCCGGCGCGTTCAACAGCAACATCGTCCGCGCCGCCCGAAGGAAGGCCGATGAGCTAACCGGCGAGGGCAAGACCGTGCTGTTCTATTTGGTCGGCCGCAAGGGCCGGCCGATGATCCAGCGCCTCTACCCCAGGGCGATCATCGGCCAGTACGATACCAGCGGCATGAAGGCGCCGACCTACGCCGATGCCCAGGCGATCGCCCAGGATATCATCGACCGCTTCGTCACCGATGGCGTCGACGTCGTTCACCTCGCTTATGCCAACTTCCGCTCGACCCTGGTCCAGGAGCCGACCGTCGACCAAATCATCCCGGTTCCTGCTTCAGCCAGTGACGCCGGCCAGGGCAGCGCCTCGCTCGCCGCGGTCGAATATGAGCCCGACGAGGAGTCAATCCTCGCCGACCTGCTTCCGCGCAACATCGCCGTCCAGGTCTATCGCGCATTGCTCGAGAACCAGGCCGGCTTCTACGGCAGCCAGATGACGGCGATGGACAATGCCACCCGAAACGCCGGCGACATGATCAACCGCCTGTCGATCCAGTACAACCGCCAGCGCCAGGCGGCGATCACCACCGAGCTCGTTGAGATTATTTCCGGAGCCGAGGCTCTCTAGATTTCCTGTTCCCCGGCGAAGGCCGGGGCCCAGGCGGCGCTACCGCGCCGATTTTTGTTTAGGACTGGACCCCGGCCTCCGCCGGGGAACGAAGGGAAGAGTAAGACATGGCCACCGCCGCCGAAACCAAGCCCCGCACGAAGAAGGCCGCCGCCGCGGCCGAGACGCCAAAGGCGCCCGCGCAGACGAGCAACCTCGTCGGCCGGGTCGCGCAGGTCATCGGCGCCGTCGTCGACGTCGCCTTCGAAGGCGAGCTGCCGCCGATCCTGGCCGCGCTCGAAACCGACAATCAGGGCGGCCGGCTGGTGCTCGAGGTCGCGCAGCATCTCGGCGAGAATGTCGTCCGCACCATCGCCATGGATTCGACCGACGGCCTCACCCGCGGTCAGGGAGTCCGCGCTACCGGCTCGCAGATCCAGGTTCCCGTCGGGCCGCAGACGCTCGGCCGGATCATGAACGTCGTCGGCGAGCCGATCGACGAGCAGGGCCCGATCGGTGCCGACAGCTTCGCGCCGATCCACGCCGCCGCCCCGGCCTTCGTCGAGCAGTCGACCGAGACCAGCATCCTCGTCACCGGCATCAAGGTCATCGACCTGCTCGCGCCCTACGCCAAGGGCGGCAAGATCGGCCTGTTCGGCGGCGCCGGGGTCGGCAAGACCGTGCTGATCCAGGAGCTGATCAACAACATCGCCAAGGGCCACGGCGGCACGTCGGTGTTCGCCGGAGTCGGCGAGCGCACCCGCGAGGGCAACGACCTCTACCACGAGTTCCTCGAGGCCGGAGTTATCGCCAAGGACGCCGACGGCAACCCGACGCCCGAAGGCTCGAAGGTGGCGCTGGTCTTTGGCCAGATGAACGAGCCGCCCGGAGCGCGCGCCCGCGTCGCTTTGTCGGGCCTGACTATCGCCGAATATTTCCGCGACCAGGAAGGCCAGGACGTCCTGTTCTTCGTCGACAATATCTTCCGCTTCACCCAGGCGGGCTCGGAAGTGTCGGCGCTGCTCGGCCGAATCCCGTCGGCAGTGGGCTACCAGCCGACCCTCGCCACCGACATGGGCACTCTGCAGGAGCGGATCACCTCGACCAACAAGGGGTCGATCACCTCGGTGCAGGCGATCTACGTTCCGGCGGACGACCTCACCGACCCGGCTCCGGCCACCTCCTTCGCCCACCTCGATGCAACGACCGTGCTCAGCCGCGCCATCTCCGAGCTCGGCATCTATCCGGCCGTCGACCCGCTCGATTCGACCTCGCGCGTTCTTCAGCCGAGCGTCGTCGGCCAGGAGCATTACGAGGTCGCCCGCGCCGTCCAGGAGACCCTGCAGCGCTACAAGAGCCTGCAGGACATCATTGCCATTCTCGGTATGGATGAGCTTAGCGAAGAAGATAAGCTGGTCGTCGGCCGAGCCCGCAAGATCCAGCGCTTCCTGTCGCAGCCGTTCCACGTCGCAGAGGTGTTCACCAACATCCCCGGCAAGTTCGTCCAGATCGAGGACACGGTGCGCTCGTTCAAGGCGGTGGTCAGCGGCGAATACGACCATCTGCCCGAAGCCGCCTTCTACATGGTCGGCGGAATCGAGGAAGCGGTGGCGAAGGCCGAGAAGCTGGCCCAGGACGCCTGAGCCGATGGCCGATCTCCATTTCGAGCTCGTGACTCCCGAACGGCTCGTCCGCTCCGAGGACGTCCACATGGTGGTCGTCCCGGGGACGGAGGGCGAGTCCGGAATTATGGCCGGGCACGCGCCGTACATGACGACGCTTCGCGACGGCGACATCGCGATCTACCGCAGCGCCGGCGCGCAGCCAGAGCGAATCGCGGTGAGCGGCGGCTTCGCGGAGGTCTCCGAGCGCGGCCTGACCGTACTTGCGGAGAGCGCCGGCTAAGGCGGAGCGCTAACCACAATTAGCTTTTTCTAAAAGTTTGCATCCTATTCACCCTGTCGGATCCGCGGAAAAACACAGGACCGGCAAGGCATGAGCGCATTCGGCAAGCGTGGTGGAATGGGCGGCGGACGCCCGAGCTTCGGCGTTGCCAAGCCGATGAAGTCGGGCCCGGGAACGGTTTCGTCCCAACCGGCCGGCGGCGAGCAATTCCCGCCGATCGAGGAGCTGGCGTCGCCGCCGGAAGAAATTCCGACCAGCGACATCGGGCTTACGCCGATGGGGGCGATGGACCGCCTCAACCACCGCCAGAATCAGAGCGGCGAGGCCGGCAGCAGCCGCCAGGAAGGTTTCGAGGCATCGGTCCACCGGATCAAGGAGCAGGTTCTTCCCCGCCTCCTCGAGCGCGTTGACCCGGAAGCGGCGGCGACCCTCTCCAAGGACGAGCTTGCCGAGGAATTCCGGCCGATCATCAGCGAGGTGCTCGCCGAGCTCAAGATTACGCTGAACCGCCGCGAGCAGTTCGCCCTCGAGAAAGTGCTCGTCGACGAGCTCCTCGGCCTCGGGCCGCTCGAGGAATTGCTCGCCGATCCGGCGATCAGCGACATCATGGTCAACGGCCCCGACCAGACGTTCGTCGAGCGCAAGGGCAAGCTCGAGCTCGCCCAAATCCAGTTCCGCGACGAGGAGCATTTGTTCCAGATCGCCCAGCGCATCGTCAATAAGGTCGGCCGCCGCATCGACCAGACGACGCCGCTTGCCGACGCCCGCCTCCAGGACGGCAGCCGCGTCAACGTCATCATTCCGCCGCTGTCGCTTCGCGGCACCGCGATCTCGATCCGTAAGTTTTCCGAAAAGCCGATCACGCTCGACATGATGAAGGGCTTCGGCTCGATGTCTGAAAAGATGGCGACGGTGCTGAAGATCGCCGGCGCCAGCCGGATGAACGTGGTCATCTCGGGCGGCACCGGCTCGGGTAAGACGACCATGCTCAACGCTCTGTCGAAGATGATCGACCCGGGCGAGCGCGTCATCACGATCGAAGACGCGGCCGAGCTACGTCTTCAGCAACCGCATTGGCTCCCCCTCGAGACCCGTCCTGCCAACCTCGAAGGGCAGGGCGCGATTAGCATCCGCGACCTCGTCATCAACGCCCTGCGTATGCGACCTGACCGGATCATCCTGGGCGAAATTCGCGGCAGCGAATGCTTCGACCTGCTCGCCGCGATGAACACCGGCCACGACGGCTCGATGGCGACGCTTCACTCCAACTCGCCGCGTGAGTGCCTCGCGCGAATGGAGAACATGGTGATGATGTCGGACATCAAGATCCCGAAGGAGGCGATCAGCCGCCAGATCGCCGATTCGGTCGACCTCATCGTCCAGGTGAAGCGGCTTCGCGACGGTTCCCGGCGAACCACCAACATCACCGAGGTGATCGGCATGGAGGGCGACGTCATCGTCACCCAGGAGCTGTTCAAGTTCGAGTATCTCGACGAGACTCCCGACGGCAAGATCATCGGCGAATATCGCTCAATGGGCCTCAGGCCGTACACGCTCGACAAGGCCAAGCAGTTCGGCTTCGATCAGCCCTATCTCGAGGCGTGCCTGTAACGCTCAGGCGTCGGATTCGGCCGACTCACGCTGCTCGGCCGTCTCCCAGCTTTGCCGCAGGCTGCGCGGAAGCGCATCCTTGACCTTGGCGATCTGCCCTTCGGAAACGTGCTTCGACAGGACCTTGAATACGGCTCGGACGGCCTGGTCCGGATCGACCGGCCGTGTATCCGCCAGCCATTCCTGCACTTCGGCAACGAACTCTTCGCGACTGTTGCATTCGGTCGGCAGCCTGCCCGGCTCGAACTGGTCGTAATAGACACCACGCACCAGCAGCGGCAGCTGCGCGCCGAGATGGGCGGCGAGGCCGATCGGCAAACGGTCACGGAGCTTGTGGAGGACGGTCGATAGCACCTTCCACGCGACCTGTCGGTCCGGACCGAGATCCTGCATGATCTCGTTGAGCCAGATGTGGGTTGTCTCGAGTGTCTTGTCGAAGACCTCGAGTCCGTTGGCACTCATGGTTCGACTCCTTCGATTTACGGGAACGCGCATTGACCCAATGGTCGACCGGCCCCGCTCGTTCCTCGTTTGGCCCCGCCAGAAACAGGCCTCGGCGGATAACTCCGCACCGCTGGTGGGAACGCCCTGTCCCGATTCAAGGTCGGCCCGGATTTGCGCCCCGCCGCGACGGCTGCCAAAGCGATCCAATGACCGGAGGAGCCAAATCGATGACCCCTGCTCGCACCATAACCCTTCTTGCTGCTGCCGCCGTGGCCGTCGCCGGAGCGAGCGGCTGCGCGACGACCGACCCCGGGGACAGCTTCACGGCCGATCATCGCATCGCCATCGAGGCGGCGGTCGCGGCGCCGACCCGAGCGCCCGCGAACACCCCGCGCGACCGCTACCGCAACCCCGTCGAGACCCTCGCCTTTTTCGGGGTCCAGCCGCATCATGTTGTCGTCGAGATCTGGCCGGGAGGCGGCTGGTACACGGAAATACTGGCGCCCTATCTCCACTCCGGCGGGGGCCGGCTATATGCTGCGGCACCCGACTGGGGCCAAGGCGGAATCAATCGGCTCAAGGAAGCGAACCCGCCGCTATACGGACCCATCCTGCAAGCCGACTTCCCTGCCTTCGAACCCGGCACCGCCCGAGTCCCGGATGGAATTGCGGACGTCGTTCTCACCTTCCGCAACGTGCACAACTGGCGGATGGGCTATCGCCGCGACGACAAGCAGGATTACAGCGCCGAGGCGTTTCGGCAGATCTACGCGATGTTGAAGCCCGGCGGCGTGCTGGGGATCGTCGATCACCGGCTTCCCGAAAATGCCGACGCCGAACGCGAACGCACCAGCGGCTACATCAAGGTCTCGACGGTCACCAGGCTCGCCGAGCAAGCCGGATTCCGGCTTGCCGCCTCATCCGAGGTCAATGCCAATCCCCGCGACACGGCCGACTGGCCGAGCGGCGTTTGGACCTTGCCGCCGACACTGGCCCTCAAGGACCGGGACCGCGACCGCTATCTCGCCATCGGCGAGAGCGATCGAATGACTCTCAAATTCGTCAAGCCGCGCTGACCGTCAGGGCTCGCCGCGCCAGAGCATTCTAATGAAACGGAAAAATGGTGGGCGTGGCAAGGATTGAACTTGCGACCCCTGCGATGTCAACACAGTGCTCTACCACTGAGCTACACGCCCACACTGTCGGGGAAAGCGGCATTTAGAGAGCGCCCGGGCCAGGCGCAAGGGCCTACAGCCGGCCGTGCTGATCCTCGGTCTGGAACATGCGATCGACCTCGGCGACGAGGTCCTTGAGGTGGAAAGGCTTGGACAGCAATTTCGCCTCGGGCGCGGTACGGCCGCCCTGCAGCGCGACGGCGGCAAATCCGGTGATAAACATCACCCTGATCGCGGGATCGATCGCACTAGCCTTCTGAGCCAACTCGATGCCGTCCATCTCCGGCATGACGATGTCGGTCAGGAGCAGGTCATAGCGCTCCTTCTCCAGCAGCGGCATCGCCTCTGTGCCGCAGCCCACTGCCACAACCTCATAGCCGACGCGGGTCAACGCGCGCTGCAGATATTCGCGCATTGACGTATCGTCTTCGGCGAGGAGGATTTTCGGCATGGTCCCTCAGTTATGCGCGCTTCCTTGAACATTTTCCAGCAGCGATCGGTCCCGTGATGCGTTGACCGCCCCTTGTTGAGTCCTAAACTGGGACAGGCGTGACCGTGCAACCACTATCAGGACCAGTCATCCACCCTGCCCGTGGCGAGCTGCCGGTGCTGCTATCGGTCCCCCATAGCGGGCGCGACTATCCCGACTGGCTGGTCGATATGGCGAGCGGAGGTCGCCCGGCCCTCATGTCGCTCGAGGACCCGCTGGTGGACCGCCTCGCCTGGCGCGCTGTCGGGCGCGGAATTGGCGCGGTGATCGCGACGGCCCCGCGCGCCGCGATCGACTGCAACCGAGCCGAGGACGAGGTCGATCCGTCGGTGGTCGACTCGCCGCGCCCGCTGCGCCAGACAGCCCGGTCGCGCGGCGGGCTTGGAATCGTCCCCGGCCGCACGCCGCACCACGGCCATCTGTGGCGGCGCCCGATCGGCGGACGCGAGCTCGAGGAAAGGATCGATCAGGCCCACCGGCCTTACCACCAGGCGATCGAGGATCGGCTGTATGAATTGCGCGATCGGTTCGGCTGCGCCTTGCTCCTCGATTGCCATTCAATGCCGCCACCTCCAAGAGGCGTGCCACCGGTGGTGTTCGGCGACTGCCACGGCCGCACTGCCTCCCCCTGGGTCGCCGCCGAGGCCATGCGAATCGCCCACCATTGCGGCTATGCTGCGGGGCTCAACGATCCTTTCGCGGGCGGGCACGTGGTCGAGCGGCACGGTCGCCCCGCCGGGGGGGTGCATGCGCTGCAGATCGAAATCGACCGGCGCGCCTACCTCAGCAACGGGCTTCGCGAACCGAGCCCCGGCTTTGACCGGGCCGCCCTGCTGCTCGAGCGACTGGCGGTCGGTCTCGGCCAGGCGCTGCTCGAACGCCAGGCGCCGCTAGCTGCCGAATAAAAGGGCCGCCCCGGTCACACCGAGGCGGCCAAGGTACAGGGAGGAACGCACCGGCAGGTGCGCTGCCGCCGCCGCAAGCCGCGGCCGGCCGGCACTTCCTCAGATGGTGCGTGACGAGCGAGCATCAACTCGACCCGCCGCGAGGAGGTCACGCTTCAGCGGGCGCCTGCTGGGCGAGCTCGGGCGGGCCTTTGCCGAGCTGGACCTGGCGCCCGAAGATTTCCCGAATCTGCGACAGCGAAAACAGGTGCGCGTAGATCAGCGCCAGCATGCCGTTCTGGTTCATCTTGCGAAGCTCATCGCCGCGCAACTCGCGAAGCTTCTCTTCGTCGACGATCTTGAAGCCGCGATAGACGAAGGGCTGCTCCATTCCTTCCGGCTGAATCGCAACCTCGCCGTCCATGAGCAGACCGGACTTCTCGAGTTCCTCCATGAACGCGGCCGTCCGCTGACCGGCGGTCTCGAACTGCTCGCAGAACTGAAGGACCGCCTTGACATTCTCCGACGGTTGGTCGCCGTCGAACAGCGGCTGGCCGTCATCAAAGTCGCCGATCACCCCCGACCCCGGATCGAAGCACAGCGAAAGCTCATCGCTCTCTGGGGTGAGCCGGGCGAGCAGGAAAGGATAGCGCCGGATATAGGCCGGAATGTAGATATTGCTTTGCGGGTCGCGCATCTGGCCGTCCTCATTGAGGAAGACGTTCACGCCCTCGTTGAGTCCCATCAGCGCAAGCGGAATCGGCTGGTCGCCGACCGAAAAAACGATCGGGTAGAAGCGCTGCAGCAGCGCGAATTCGTCGATGGTCGCCGGTATTGCGTGGGTTGCGCCGATCGCCGGCGCCTTGTCGAGCGGCCGGAGCTTCATTTTGCCGTGCTGGCCCACGTTGAGGGGCTCGAGCCCTGAGTAGAACAGGGGCAGGGTTTGCGTCGGCGCAGCAGTCGCCATCGTAGTCATCTCCTGGGGTTCTGGCGCAGGGCACGGCTGAGCGCCGGCATCCGGCCGCTATGTCGCGGAGCCTCTATTCGCCGCACCCCGATTAGGCAAGGCCTTGGCTTCCCTCCTGGATTTGAGGGACGCAATTCATTGATTGTTCAAGCCCTGACTGCGAAGCCGTCGAACCATGGCGGGCCGGTTGCAGTGACCATTTCGACATTTCTTGCGCTGTTCCCGGCGCTGTTCGGCATGTCCGCGGTCCAGGGCGCCGAGCCGCAGACGACCGTTCGCCGGCTGATCGTCCAGGATGAATTGATCCTCCGGGTGCCGCTTCGGCCGCGGCTGGTGATGCCCGAGATCGAGTGGGTCGAGCAACGTGGACCACGTTGCATCGACACCGGCGAGATCCGCGGCGCGAGCCTGTCCGGACGCGAGCATGTCGATTTCCTGATGTTCAATCGCTCGCGGGTGCGTGCGGAATTCAGTTCGGACTGCCCCGCCCTCGATTTCTACGGCGGCTTCTATCTGAAGCCCGAGGACGACAGGCTCTGCGCACGCCGGGATTCGGTCCATTCCCGGGTTGGCGGCAGCTGCCGGATCGAGCGCTTCATGCATCTCGTTCCACGACCGAGGCGTTAGGCTTTCTTGACTTCTTCTTACTTGCCACGGTAGCGGCCTTTGCCGCGGTGGTTGGTACCCCGCTCCTTTTTTTCCGGATATTGAATGACTTTCGCCGACCTCGGCCTTTCCGACCAATTGCTCCGCGCCGTTTCGGACAGCGGCTACGACGATCCGACGCCGATCCAGCGCGCCGCGATTCCCACCGTGCTGATGGGCCGCGATCTCATCGGCATCGCCCAGACCGGAACCGGCAAGACCGCCGGCTTCGTCCTGCCGATGATCGACATTCTCGCCGAGGGCCGAAGCAGGGCATTGATGCCGCGCTCGCTGATCCTCGAGCCGACGCGCGAGCTCGCCGCCCAGGTTTCCGAGAATTTCGAGAAATACGGCAAGTATCACCGGCTCTCGATGGCATTGCTGATCGGCGGCGTTCAGATGGGGGACCAGATCAAGGCGCTGGAAAAAGGCGTCGACGTGCTGATCGCCACTCCCGGACGGCTGAAGGATTTGTTCGAACGCGGCAAGATCCTGCTCACCGGGTGCGAGCTGCTGGTGATCGACGAGGCCGACCGGATGCTCGACATGGGCTTCATCCCCGACATCGAGGAGATTTGCGCCAAGCTGCCCAAGTCGCGGCAGACCTTGCTGTTTTCGGCGACCATGCCGCCGCCGATCCAGAAGCTGGCGGCCAGGTTCCTCAGCGACCCCAAGCGGATCGAGGTGGCGCGGCCGGCGACCGCAAACATCAACATCGAGCAGCGGCTGATCGAAGTCCGCGGCGACAAGAAGCGCGATGCGCTCAAGGATTTGCTTCGCGCCGACGAGTTCAAGAACGCGATCATCTTCTGCAACCGCAAGACGACGGTGCGCGAGCTCGCCACCAGCCTCAAGCGCTCGGGCTTCGCCGTCGGCCAGATCCAGGGGGACATGGAGCAGGCGGCGAGGATCGCCGAGTTCGACCGCTTCAAGAATGGCGAGATCGACATCCTGGTGGCATCGGACGTCGCCGCGCGCGGGCTCGACGTCAAAGGCGTCAGCCACGTGATCAATTTCGACGTGCCCTGGCAGCCCGACGATTACATCCACCGGATCGGCCGGACCGGCCGCGCCGGAATGAAGGGAATCGCGATCACCCTTGCGACGCGCGAGGATTCCGAGGCCGTTGCCGCTATCGAGAAGCTGGTCGGCCAGAAAATCGCGCGGGCCGACGTCGCCGGCCTTCTCGGCAGGCAGCCGACGGGCGATAAGGCCGACGAGCCGGAGCGGCCGGAGAAGCCGGCGCGGCATAAAGCCGCGCAAAAAGCGGAGAAGGCCGCCGGGCCGGCAAGGCCGCAAAAGCGCGCAGCCAAAGCGCCCGCCCGAAAGGAAGAGCCGCCGGCCGAGCGCTCACCGGTGGTCGAGGACATCGCCGAGGAATGGAACGGGCCGCTGCCGAGCTTCCTTTCGGTCAAGGCCGACTAAGCGCCCGATCGACGCGTCCGCCGGGCCGGAAGGCGGGCGGGAACATTCCTGTTTCTGGAAAGGCGGCGAACGGCTCCCTAGCTGCTTTTCTCAACCAGAAAAGGGAAGCCATATGACCGACAGCGCCGACTATGTGCCGCCGAAGGTGTGGACTTGGGAACAGCCGAGCGGCGGCAAGTTCGCCAGCATCAACCGGCCCATCGCCGGGCCGACGCACGACAAGGCCCTGCCGGTCGGAAAGCATCCGCTGCAGCTTTATTCGCTGGCCACGCCCAACGGGCAGAAGGTGTCGATCATGCTCGAGGAACTGCTCGAGCGCGGCCATTCGGGGGCCGAATATGACGCCTGGCCGATCGACATCAGCGAAGGCGACCAGTTCGCCAGCGGCTTCGTCGACATCAACCCCAATTCCAAGATCCCGGCGCTGGTCGACCGCAGCGGAAGCGAGCCGCTGCGGATTTTCGAATCGGGCGCGATCCTCGTCCATCTCGCCGAGAAGTTCGGCGAGTTCCTTCCCGCCTCGGGACCAGGCCGCGCCGAGACCCTGTCCTGGCTGTTCTGGCAAATGGGAAGCGCGCCCTTCCTCGGCGGCGGCTTCGGCCATTTCTACGTCTACGCGCCGGAGAAATTCGAATATCCGATCAACCGCTACGCGATGGAGGCCAAGCGTCAGCTCGACGTGCTCGACCGCCGCCTCGCCGAGAGCGAATATATCGCCGGCAGCGATTACACCATCGCCGACATCGCAATCTGGCCGTGGTACGGTCAGCTGGGACTCGGGCGAATCTACGATGACGCCGCGCGATTCCTCTCGACGCACGAATACGAACATGTCCAGCGCTGGGCGAGGGCGATCGACGCCCGGCCGGCCGTGAAGCGGGGGCGGATGGTCAACAGGCTGACCGGCGATCCTTCGGAGCAATTGCACGAGCGCCACGACGCCAGCGACTTCGAGCTCCGCACCCAGGACAAGCTCGAGCTGGCCGGCTAGCGCCGGTATCGCTCCAGGAACTGCTTCGCGAAGGGATCGAGCCGCCGGGCGGCGATGGCATCGCGCAGTCCCTGCATCAGCCGCTGGTAGAACCAGAGGTTGTGCTCGGTCATCAGCATCGCTCCGAGGATTTCGCCCGAGCGGACGAGATGATGGACATAGGCGCGCTCGAAGCGCGCGCAGGTGGGGCACGGGCAGCCGGGCTCGATCGGCTCGCGGTCCTCGGCGAAGCGGGCGTTGCGGATGTTGACCGGCCCGTCGGCGGTGAAGGCCTGGCCGGTGCGGCCGGAGCGGGTTGGAAGGACGCAGTCGAACATGTCGATCCCCCGGCGGACGGCCTCTACGATGTCGTCCGGCTTGCCGACCCCCATCAGGTAGCGCGGCCGGTCGGCGGGGAGCATCGGCGCGGCGAAATCGAGCACGACGCACATCGCCTCATGGCCTTCGCCGACGGCGAGGCCGCCGACCGCATAGCCGTCGAAGCCGATCCGGGTCAGCGCCTCGGCCGAGCCGCTGCGCAGGCCCTCGTCCAATCCACCCTGCTGGATGCCGATGATCGCCGCGCGCTCGGCATGTTCGCCGCCGGCGTCGAACGCCGAGCGGGAGCGTTTCGCCCAGCGCATCGACCGTTCCATCGCCTGGCGCTGGTCGGCGGCGGTCGCGCTCGCCGGAAGCAATTGGTCGAAGGCCATGACGATGTCGGAGCCGAGCAGGCGTTGGATTTCGACCGAACGCTCGGGGCTGAGCATGTGGCGGCTGCCGTCGAGATGGCTGGCGAAGGCGACGCCCTCCTCGCTGACCTTGGCAAGATCGGTGAGGCTCATCACCTGATAGCCGCCGCTGTCGGTCAGGATCGGCCGCTCCCAGCCCATGAAGCGATGCAGGCCGCCGAGCTTGGCCATCCGCTCCGCACCCGGGCGGAGCATCAGATGATAGGTATTGCCGAGGATGATGTCGGCGCCCGAGGCGCGAACCTCGTCGGGCTTCATCGCTTTCACCGTCGCTGCGGTGCCGACCGGCATGAACGCCGGGGTTCGTATCTCGCCGCGTTTCATGGCGATGCCGCCGGTGCGCGCGGCGCCGTCGGTCGCGGATATGGTGAAGGCGAAGCGGCTCATCAGGTCGCCCTAGCCGTTCGCCCGGAATGCCGTCGAGGGCACCCGTAAGCACAGCTGCGTGCCGCCCGGCCTTTCGGCGCGTCCGTCCAGCGCAAGGCCACTATTGCGGAAGGAACGCTCGCGGCTGCCATCCGCTATACTGGCGAAGGAGAGGAACATGTTGAGAAAGCTGCTTTTCGCCATTGGTGCCGGATATCTGTTCAGGAGGCTGACCGGCAGTCGCCGGGCGGCACGCTGGTAGCGCTGCTAGCCCCCAGCCGGCAGTAGCAGGCTGGCATCGCCGTAACTGTAAAAGCGGTAGCCGTGGGCGATCGCGTGGGCATAGGCCGCCTGCATCACCTCGAGCCCCATCAGCGCGCTGACCAGCATGAAGAGGGTCGAGCGCGGCAGGTGGAAGTTGGTTATAAGGCCGTCGACCGCCTTGAAGCGATAGCCAGGCGTGATGAAGATCGAAGTGTCGCCGTCGAACGGGCGGATGATGCCCTGGTCGTCGGCGGCGCTTTCGATGAGTCGCAACGAGGTCGTGCCGACGCAGATCAGGCGGCCGCCGGAGGCGCGGGCCGCGTTCAGGCGGTCCGCGGTCGTCACGTTGATCCGCCCCCATTCGGCGTGCATCCGGTGCTGGTCGGTATCGTCGGCCTTGACCGGCAGGAAGGTGCCGGCGCCCACATGAAGGGTCAGAGTTTCGCGGAGAATTCCACGCTGGTCGAGCGCGTCGATCAGCCGCGGAGTGAAATGGAGCGCGGCGGTCGGCGCCGCCACCGCCCCTTCCGACTTCGCAAACATGGTCTGGTAGTCGACGAGGTCGGCTTCGTCCGCCGGGCGGCGCGAGGCGATGTAGGGCGGCAGCGGCATGCGCCCGGCGCGCTCGAGCAGCAGCTCGACCGGCTCCTCCCCGTGAAAATGCAGCAGGAAGGCGCCGTTCTCGCCGCGCTCGGCAGCCGACGCGGTCACTCCGCCCCCGAACTCGATGGTGTCACCAATCTTGAGCCGCCTGGCGTTACGAATGAATGCCCACCAGTCGCGAGGCCCTTCGCGCTTGTGCAGGGTCGCGCCGATGCTCGCTTCGCCCCTGCGGCCCTCGAGCTGCGCGGGGATCACCCTTGTATCATTGAACAAGAGCACGTCGCCGGGCTCGAGCAGGCCGGGCAGCTCGAGCATTTGCCGGTCGGCGATGCGCTCGCCTTCAACCAGCAGCAGGCGGGCGGTATCGCGCGGCCGGGCAGGCCGGAGCGCTATGCGATCGGGCGGAAGGTCGAAGTCGAAAAGGTCGACACGCATCAGCCGCCGACGGTGGCGCGGACGATCCGCGTGGGCTCGCGGGGCGGTTCCCCGGGAGCAATCGCATCGACTGCCTGCATGCCCTCAATCACCCGGCCGAACACCGTATAGTTCCGATCGAGAGCGGCGCGCGGGCCGAAAGCAATAAAGAACTGGCTGTTCGCAGTGTCCGGCTCATTGGTTCGGGCGGCCGAGACCGTGCCGCGAAGGTGAGGGAGCGAGCTGAACTCGGCCTTGAGGTCGGGCAGGTCGGAACTGCCGGTGCCGGTGCCGGTGGGGTCGCCGCCCTGGGCCATGAAGCCCGGGATCACCCGATGGAACGGAGTGCCGTCGTAGAACCCGCGACCGGCCAGGGTTCGAATTCGCTCGACATGGGCCGGCGCGACGTCGGGGCGGAGCAGGATCACGACTTTGCCACCGTTCGACAGCTCGAGCGTCAGCCGGTTTGAAAGATCTGCAGCGATCTCGGCCGGGGCGTTGATGCTGGGGCCCGCTGCGACCGGCTGGGCGGGCTTCGCGGCAATCAGGGCCACGGCGATAAAAGGCAGCACGAACAACGCCTTGGGCATCCGAATTTCCTCCCCGGTGATTGCCGGCGACTAGCGCAGCGCTTGTCCTAGCGCCAGCCCTAACGCGCCCCCTCGAGGTAGCGGGCGACGTCCGCGGCGACTCCGGGCGTGACGAACTTCTCGATCGACCCCCCATAGCGGGCGATTTCCTTGACGAGGCGCGAGGCGATCGGCTGCAGCGACACGTCGGCCATCAGGAAGACGGTTTCAATTTCATCGTTGAGCTGCTGGTTCATGCCGGCCATCTGAAACTCATATTCGAAGTCCGCGACGGCCCGCAGGCCGCGGACGATTATCGAAGCGCCCTGCGCCTCGGCGAAATCCATCAGCAGCGAATCAAATTCGACGACCTCGATGTTGCCGGGAAGCTCTGCGAGCTCTCGCCGAACCATCTCGAGCCGCTGGGCGATCGAGAACATCGGCTCCTTCGAGGGGTTTGTCGTCACTCCGATGACCAGCCGGTCGACCAGGTGCGCGGCTCGCCGGATGATGTCCATGTGGCCCAGGGTGATCGGGTCGAAGGTGCCCGGATAGACTCCGATGCGGTCGGTCATGGTCAGTATTCCCGTTCTACCGCGAAGTGCGCGATGGCGCGGAGCAGGTCGGCTTCGCCCGCGTGGCCGGCGAGATGCTCGGCCGCCTGCTGTACGAGGAACCGCGCCTGCTGGCGCGCTCGGTCGGCGCCGAGCACCGATACGAACGTCGCCTTGCCGGCATGGGCGTCCTTGCCAGTGCGCTTGCCTGCCGACGTTTCGTCGCCGCTATGGTCGATGAGGTCGTCGGCAATCTGGAAGGCGAGGCCGACATTGCGGGCATAGCCTCGGTACGGCCGACGCGCTTCGGCAGGCAACCGCGCCATGATGCACGGCGCCTCGATCGAATATTCGATCAACGCACCGGTCTTGAGCTGCTGCAACCGTGTGACGGCGGCGAGGTCGAGGTCTTTGCCTTCTGCCGTCAGGTCCATCATCTGCCCGCCAGCCATGCCCGCCGGACCGGACGCGCGAGCGAGCTCGTGGACCAGCTCGCAGCGGACGAACGGATCCTCGTGTGTCAGCGGATCGGCGAGGATTTCGAAGGCCAGCGCATGGAGGCTGTCCCCGGCGAGCACTGCCGCATCGTCGCCAAAAGCCTTGTGGACGGTGGGCTTGCCGCGCCTGAGATCGTCATTGTCCATGCACGGCAAATCATCGTGGATCAGCGAATAGACGTGAATCGCTTCAATCGCCGCTCCGACGCGAAGCGCTCGATCCGGGTCGAGCGCGAACAGCCGAGCCGCAGCCACGGTGAGCAGCGGCCGAAGCCGCTTGCCGCCGCCGATGGCGGCATGGCGCATCGCCTCGAACAGCCGGTCTCGCCCGTCACCGGGCGATACGAGCAGGGATTCGAACAAGGCATCGACCCCGGCGGATACGCGCGCCGTTTCGCTTTCCAGCAGGGCACGCGAATGGTCGATTACCTCAACCGGCATCGAAGGGGGTCGTGCCGGCGGGCTTGCCATCGGCGCCAAAGGCGATCTTCTCGATCCGCGCCTGCGCCGCCTTCAGGCGCGATTCGCACAGACGCTTGAGCCGGTCGCCCTCCTGGTAAAGCTCGATCGACTGGTCGAGCGGCGCCTCGCCGCGCTCGAGCGTCCGGACGATCTCCTCGAGCCGCGCGAGCGCCGCTTCGAAGCTCAGCTCGCTTTGCGGTTCGGGCGCGTCCATGTTGGAGGAATGGCCCTCTGAAGCCGTCGAATCAATGCCTCAGCGGCGGAAGGGGTCGCGGATGCCCGGGACGATCTCGTCCGAGGCCAGTCCCTCCTCGCCCGCCTCGGCCGCGGCGAGCGCTTGCTCGGCTTCGCGGGCATGCTGCTCGCGCTCGGCGCGCAGCTGCTCGATCAGCGCCTCTCGGTCGCTTTCCAGCCGCTCGTCGGTTGGGGCCTGGGTGCCCGCAGCCTTCTGTGCCTTGGCGATGGCGGCATCGAGCTCGCGCTGAGAGCACAGGCCAAGGGTCACCGGATCCTTGGGCGTGATATTGGCCATGTTCCAGTGCGTGCGGTCGCGAATCGCGGCGATGGTCGTGCGGGTGGTGCCGATCAGCTTGGAAATCTGGCCATCGCTGACTTCAGGGTGATTCTTGATGATCCAGGCGATTCCGTCCGGCTTGTCCTGGCGCTTGCTGACGGGGGTGTAACGCGGCCCGCGGGTGCGGCGCACAGGATCCGGCGCCTTGTGCATCTGCAGTCGGTACTCGGGGTCGTTCTGCCCCTTCTCGATTTCCTCATGGGTCAGTTCGCCGGCACGGATCGGGTCGCGGCCGGTGAGCTTGGTCGCCGCCGTATCGTCGGCGATCGCTTGAACCTCGAGGATGTGCAGTCCGCAGAATTCGGCGATCTGCTCGAAGGTCAGCGAGCTGTTGTCGACCAGCCAGGCGGCGGTGGCGTGGGGCATGAGCGGCTGGGCCATGCGGCAATCTCCAAACATGAAAAGGGCCGCCCCTTCACGGAGCGGCCAACGTCGTCAGCCATCTAGTCCGGCACCGCCGCCACGGCAAGGCTCAAGCTCGGCCAGTTCGAGCACGATCTTTCCGACGTGCTCGCCCGCTTCCATTCGCGCATGGGCAAGGGCTGCTTCGTCAATGCCGAATGTGCGATCGACCACCGGCCGCAGGCGGCCGCTTGCGACATGGGGCCAGACGTTCTCGCGAAGTTGTTCGGCGACTATCGTCTTGAATTCGATCGACCGGGCCCGAAGGGTCGAGCCGGTCAGGGTCAGCCGCCGCCGCATCAAATCCGAAATCGCGATTTCCGCCTTGGCCCCGCGCTGGAAGGCGATCGACACGTGCCGTCCCTCCTCGGCGAGGCAGGCGAGGTTGCGTGGCACATAATCCCCGCCGACCATGTCGAGCACCACGGCGACGCCCCTGCCGCCGGTCAGGCGCTCGACTTCCTCGGCGAAGTCCCGCGTCCGGTAGTTGATCGCCGCTGCCGCGCCGATCTCCTCGGCCTTCGAGCATTTCTCGTCGCTGCCACAGGTGACGATCACGGTCAGCCCTAACAGCCGGCCGAGAGCGATCGCCATGGTGCCGATGCCGCTTGTGCCGCCGTGGACCAGGACTGTGTCACCCTCGGTTGCGTAGCCGAGCCCGACCAGGTTCACCCAAACGGTGAACAAGGTCTCTGGCATGGCCGCGGCCTCGACCAAGCTGAGGCCCTCTGGCACTTCGAGGCAAGTGCCGGCCGGCGCGCAGCAATATTCGGCATAACCGCCGCCGGCGACCAGGGCGCAGATTTTGCGCCCCGCCAGCGCCTCGGCGCCCTCGCCGGACTCGATCACCGTGCCGGCCACCTCGAGTCCGAGGATGTCGGACGCTCCAGGCGGCGGCGGGTAAAGTCCGCGGCGCTGCAGGATATCGGGCCGGTTGACGCCGGCGCAAGCGACCTCGATCAGCACCTCGCCAGCGCCGGGCCTCGGAACAGGCCGACCGACCACTGCCAGCTCTTCGGCACCGTCGGGTTGTGGCGCGACGATCGCCCGCATCGTCGATGGGATGGCGCTGTTCGCCATGGCGCCGCTTATTGACTTGCAGCCGGTCAGGGTCAACGATTCCGACATGGACCTTGACGACCTGTTCCCGTCCAAGCCGGACGACCCGCTGACGCAGCTCGCCAAGCAGGACCTCGATCCGATGTCCATCGATGAGCTGCATGCGCGGATCGAAGCGCTCAAGGCCGAGATCGCCCGAGTTGAGGCCCACATCGATCGGGCCCAGAGTCACCGCTCGGCCGCCGAGGAGCTGTTCAAGAAGTCCTGATCGGCTGCTGCTTCGGCCTGAACGTCGCCGGTTCAGGCAGCGAACAGGCTTCCCGGGGCATTATCTGGGGATAAGCGCGGCACCCGGCCTTGATTGCGGCGTTGGCGCGTATGACATTGGCACCAAAGCCCGCTGGCTTTCAGGGGGCGGGGAGACTCAGTTTCAATGCCCAGTTTCGCTCGCGAACTCGAACAGACCCTGCACAACGCGCTCGGCGAGGCGAGCCGGCGGAGGCATGAATATGCCACGCTCGAGCATCTGCTCATCGCGCTGGTTGATGACGAGCATGCGTCGAAGGTGATGATAGCCTGCGGGGTCAACCGGGACGAGCTTCGCGCTAGCGTCAAATCATATTTGGACAATGAGCTTGGAGCCCTGGTTGCCGACACCGGCACCGATCCGTCGCCGACGAGCGGCTTCCAGCGAGTCGTCCAGCGCGCCATTCTTCACGTCCAGTCTTCCGGGCGGGATGAGGTTACGGGCGCCAACGTCCTGGTCGCATTGTTCTCCGAGCGCGAGAGCTACGCGGTCTATTTCCTGCAGCAGCAGGACATGAGCCGTCTCGACGCCGTCACCTACATCAGCCACGGCGTTGGCAAAGGGGAAACCCCTGCCGAGCCGCGCGAGGTCAGCGGCACCGAGGAAAAAGGCGAAAAGTCCGAAGGCAAGAAGGAAAGCGCGCTCAAGCAGTTCACGGTCGACCTCAACGAGAAGGCCCGCGCCGGCAAGGTCGACCCCTTGATCGGCCGCATGCCTGAAGTCGACCGGACGGTTCAGATCCTTTGCCGGCGGTCGAAGAACAACCCGCTCTACGTCGGCGATCCCGGCGTCGGCAAAACCGCAATCGCCGAGGGTCTCGCGCGCAAGATCATCGAGGGCAATGTTCCCGACGTGCTCAAGGGCGCGACGATCTATGCGCTCGATATGGGCGCGTTGCTCGCCGGCACGCGCTACCGCGGCGATTTCGAGGAGAGGCTGAAATCGGTGGTCAGTGAGCTCGAAAAGATGCCCGACGCCATCCTGTTCATCGACGAGATCCATACCGTGATCGGCGCCGGCGCCACCAGCGGAGGAGCGATGGATGCCTCCAATCTCCTCAAGCCGGCGCTGTCGTCTGGAGCGATCCGCTGCATCGGCTCGACCACCTACAAGGAATTCCGCAATCACTTCGAGAAGGACCGGGCCCTTCTTCGCCGGTTCCAGAAGATCGACGTCAACGAACCAACCGTCGAGGACACGATCAAGATCATCGCCGGTCTGCGCTCGTCCTTCGAGCAGCATCACAACGTCCGCTACACGCCGGACGCCGTGAAGAGCGCAGTCGAGCTGAGCGCGCGCTACATTCATGACCGCAAGCTCCCGGACAAGGCGATCGACGTGATCGACGAAGTCGGCGCGATGCAGATGCTGGTGCCGCCGAGCCGCCGAAAGAAGGTGATCACGCCCAAGGAAATCGAGGCCGTGGTTGCGACGATGGCGCGGATTCCGCCGAAGTCGGTTTCCTCGGACGACAAGAAGGTGCTCGAGAATCTCGAGGGCGACCTCAAGCGCGTCGTATTCGGCCAGGACATTGCCATCGAGAAACTGGCCAGCGCGATCAAGCTGTCGCGGGCAGGGCTTCGCGATCCCGACAAGCCCATCGGCAACTACCTTTTCTCGGGCCCGACCGGCGTCGGCAAGACCGAGGTCGCTCGCCAGCTCGCCTCGATCATGGGCATTCCGCTCCAGCGCTTCGACATGTCCGAATATATGGAACGCCACTCGGTCAGCCGTCTGATCGGCGCGCCTCCCGGCTATGTCGGCTACGACCAGGGCGGGCTCCTGACCGATGCTGTCGACCAGCATCCGCACAGCGTGCTCCTGCTCGATGAGATCGAGAAGGCGCACCCCGACCTGTTCAATATCCTCCTTCAGATCATGGACAACGGCAAGCTGACCGATCACCACGGCAAGTCGGTCGATTTCCGCAACGTCATCCTGATCATGACCACCAATGCCGGCGCTGCCGACATGGCGCGGGAGAGCATCGGCTTCGGCCAGATGACGCGCGAGGACGCGCAGGAGGACGCGGTCAAGAAGATGTTCACGCCCGAGTTCCGCAACCGGCTCGACGCTATTGTGCCCTTTGCCTATCTGCCGCCGGCGGTCGTCGCCCGGGTCGTCGACAAATTCATCCTCCAGCTCGAGCTTCAGCTCGCCGACCGCGGGGTGCACATCGACCTCGACGACGAGGCCCGGCAGTGGCTCACCGACCGCGGCTACGACAAGCTCTATGGCGCCCGGCCGATGGGACGGCTGGTGCAGGAGAAGATCAAGCAGCCGCTCGCCGAGGAATTGCTGTTCGGCAAGCTCGTCAATGGCGGCGAGGTCAAGGTCCGAATCAAGGACAATGCGCCGGTCTTCGAGATCACGCCCGCACCGCCGAAAGCGAGCAAGGGCAAGGCCAGGGGCGGCGGCAATGGCAAGGCCAGGAAGGGCAGCGCCAAGGCGACCGACGCCACGGAATGACACCCCTTTCCTGAGCGGTTGGTCCGCCCTAAACGGCCGCCAACCGCAGCAGGAGTAGGTTCGACGTGAACACCATCCGTTTGCTTGCCGCGGGCGCCTTGTCGCTCGCTGCCGTTCCCATCGCCGCCCAGACCTCGCCCGCATTCGATGCCGCGCGGCTGTCGAAACACGTACAAACGCTGAGCGCGGATGCTTTCGAAGGCCGCGCGCCGGCCACGAAGGGCGAGCAGATGACGGTCGACTACATCGTCCGCGAGTTCCGGTCGGCCGGTCTTCAGCCGGGTGGGGATATCGTCAATGGCCGCAGGCAGTGGACCCAGCGCGTGCCATTGCTGAAGTCCGATATTGTCGGCACGCCGCAGCTTACGGTGCAGACAGCGGCCGGCCAGATGGCGTTGACGCAGGGAGAGCACATTGCCGTTCGCTCACCGATGAGCGGTCATACGTCGGTCAACATCAACGCACCTTTGGTCTTCGCCGGCTACGGAGTGCACGCGCCCGAGCGCAATTGGGACGACTTCAAGGGACAGGACGTGCGCGGCAAGATCCTCGTCGTCCTCATCAACGACCCGGACATCGAAGGCGGCGAAGGCGACTTCGGCGGCCGGCTCATGACCTATTACGGCCGCTGGACCTACAAATATGAGGAAGCGGCGCGCCGAGGCGCGGCCGGCGTCATGGTCGTCCACGAGACGGAGCCGGCCTCCTACGGCTGGGCGACGGTCAAGAACAGCAACACCAACACCATGTTCGACATCGTCCGCCAGGATCCGGCGGCGGCCCATACGCCGTTCGAAAGCTGGATCCAGCGCGACACGGCGGTCGAGCTGTTCCGCGCCGCCGGCTTGGATTTCGAGCAGGCGAAGGAGGCCGCCAAGCGCCGCGACTTCCAGCCGACCGACCTCAGGGCGAGGCTCAATGCCAGCCTCAACGCGCAGACCGAGGTGATCACGTCCTACAACGTGGTCGGGCTGCTGCAGGGCACCCGGCGTCCCGACGAAACGGTGATCTACACCGCCCACCACGACCATCTCGGAATCGGCCAGCCCGACGCGCGGGGCGACCGCATCTATAATGGCGCGGTCGACAATGCGACGGGCGTCGCCCACGTCATCGAGCAGGCGCGGGCATTCGCGCGGCGGCCGCGCACTGAGCGGTCGGTCGTCTTCCTTGCCGTCGGCGCCGAGGAAAAGGGGCTGCTCGGCTCCGAATATTATGTCGCCAATCCGCTCTATCCGCTGGCCAAGACCGCCGGGCTACTGAACACCGATTCGATGGGCGTGCATGGCCGAGCGCGCAACTTCAGCATGTCCGGAGTCGCGCGTGTCGACCTGCTCGACATGTTGATCGCCGAAGCGGCGAAGCAGGGGCGAACATTCACTCCCGACCCGCGCCCCGAGGCGGGGCTGTTCTTCCGGTCCGACCATTTCCCGTTCGCCAAGGCGGGCGTTCCGGCGATCTCCTTCCGTTACGGCAATGATTTGGTGAATGGAGGCATGGCGCGCGGCAATGCGCTGATCGATGATTATGTCGCCAACCGATATCACCAGCCGGCGGACGAGTTCGACCCGAGCTGGGATTTCAGCGGCATGGTCGAGGACGCCCGGCTGCTGCACGGCGTCGGCTACGGCCTCGCCAATTCGAGCGCCTGGCCGAACTGGAGCCAGGACAGCGAGTTCCGCGCGGTCCGCGACCGCAGCGCCGGCGACCGCGGCCTTCCGGCACCGCAACAGCTCGACCAGCGCGCTGGAGAGCGCGGTTGAGCGAAACGCTCGAGCCGGCTCTGCCGGACGATCTCGACGCCAAGGCCGAGCGGCTGATGCGGCGGGTGTGCGACCTCGATCTCAAGCTCGCCACTGCCGAAAGCTGCACCGGCGGAATGCTCGCGGCGCTGCTCACCGATATCCAGGGGTGTGGACACGGCTTCGATCGCGGATTCGTCACCTACAGTAAGGAGGCGAAGTCCGACCTGCTCGGCATCGACCGTGACATTCTCGAGCAGAACGACGCGGTGTCGGAGACGGTGGCTCGGGCCATGGCCGAAGGCGCGCTCGAGCGATCCGAGGCTGATATCGCCGTCGGCGTCACCGGCTTTGCCGGGCCTGCGGGCGACGGCTGCGAGGAAGGGCTGGTCCACCTCGCTTTGGCCTGCCGTGGACGGCCGACTCGCCACCGCGTCGAGCGGTTCGGCGCGCTCGGCCGCGGACCCGTGCGGCTGAAGGCGCTCGAGGCGATGATCGAGATGATCGAAGAGTCGCTGGGCGAATCCTGAAACTGGAGAAGGGTGCGATGGCGGAATTGATCTTTTACACGAACCCGATGTCGCGCGGCCGGACGGTTCGCTGGATGCTCGAGGAGGTCGGCGCGCCGTATGAAACCGAAATTCTCGACTACGGCTCGACGATGAAACAGGAGCCGTACCTGTCGATCAACCCGATGGGCAAGGTTCCGGCGGTCGTCCACAAGGGCAAGGTGATCACCGAGGTCGCAGCCATCGTCTGCTACCTCGCCGATGCCTTCCCCGAGGCGGCATTGGCGCCGCCCACCGACCAGCGGGCCGATTATTATCGATGGATCTTCTTCCTCGCAGGTCCGGTCGAGGCAGCGTTCAGCAACCGGGCTGCCGGCTGGGAGCCGCCGGCCGACAAGCAGGCAATGTTCGGCTATGGCACCTACGATCTGGCGATTGCTACGCTCGAAAAGGCCGTTTCAGGGCGCCAATTCATCGCCAGCGATCGGTTCACCGCCGCGGACCTTCTGCTCGGCGCCTACATCAACTTCATGCTTCGCTTTAACTTGCTGGAGCCGAGACCGGTTTTCACGGACTATGCCGCCAGGATGACCGACCGGGACGCCTATCTCAGGGCGACCCAGGTGGATGATCGGCTGGCCGCGGAAATGCAGGCGAAGCAGCAGGCGGCCCAGTCGCAGCCGACCGCCTAAGGGACGATTGCCAGCCCGTCGCCATTCTTGCCGGCGGGCAACCTTCCGATCACCGTGCCGCTGGCCATGTCGAGCTCGGCGAGCCGGTCGATGCCGGTTTCGGCGACGTAGAGGCGTCGTCCGTCGGCGTCGAACAGGATGGTGACCTGGCCGAACTGGGCCTGGCCGCTGACCGTGATCGTCCGCCGTGGCCGAAGCGTCGCCGTGTCGAACAGGCTCAGCGTGCCCTCGCCATAGTTCGAGGTCACTGCCGTGCGACCGTCGGGGCTGATGATCACCCGGATGGGCTGCTTGCCCGTCGCCAGCTTGGCCATTGGCCGGAGCGTGACAGCGTCGATCACGTGGACGGCGTCACCGCCGACCTCCGACACCCACAGCTGCCGGCCGTCGGGCGTCACGGCGATGCCTTCGGGCCGGCTGCCGACCGGCAGGTCGCGCAGCTTGCGTGCCCGAGCGAGGTCGATGACGCTGACCGTTCCCGAGCCGATGTTGGCGACGAAGGCGCGGGCGAAGTTGGGTGAAACCGCGACCATGTGTCCGCCATCCTGGCCCAGCGGAATCGCGCTAACACGCTCTTGATCGGGCGAAACGATGCTGAGCGTTCGCGCACCTTCCGTGGTGGCAATGATGCGCCCGTCCGGCAGCCATAATATGCCGTGGGGTCGACTGTCCGGAACAAGCGCGACGGTGCGGACTCGCTCGCGGCGCTCGACGTCGAAAATGTCGATCGAGCTGCCGCCATAGGCGACGACTGCAATTCGCTTGCCGTCAGGCGACAGCGCGATCTCGTGGGGGTTCGGCCCAGTTTCCCGCCGCGCGAGCTCGCGGCCTGTAACCAGATCGACGAAACTGATGCTGTCCTCGCCCTTGTTGCCGACGATCAGCAGCGGGTTCGCCGCGGCAGGGACGGAAGCGACACCGAGCGCAAGGGCCAAGCATAGCAGCAATCTTCGCATCCGCCGGACCCTAACGGGAACGAAACCCGGCTGCCAGAGTCCATGCCTTGAGGCAGCTGGGGAGGCCGACATGATCGACGACAGGGTTCGCAGACAGGCCGTCGCGCTTTACGATCGCTTCACCCACGGCGACATGGACCGCCGATCGTTCATGACTCGAATGGTCGCCTTGGCCGGAAGCGTGGCAGCAGCCGAAGCCTTGATCGGCGCCATCGCCCCCTCGCCCGCCGCCGCGGCCATCGTTCCGGCGGACGACCCTCGACTGACGACGGGTATGGTCCACCCCGTGCCTCGCTACAGCGCCTACGCGGCGCAGCCGCGAGCACCGCGCGGTCGGCGGCTCCCGGCCGTGATCGTAATCCACGAGAACCGCGGCCTCAACGGCTATACCCGCGATGTCGCACGCCGGCTGGCGTTGGCCGGCCACTATGCGATCGCTCCGGACTTCCTTTCCCCTGCCGGTGGGACGCCGGACGACGCAGACCGGGCCCGGGACATGATCGGCAGCCTTGACCTTGCGGCCGCGACCGAAGCGGCGGTGCGGATGCTCGAGACGCTTCGCCGCCGGCCGGGCGGCAATGGCAAGGCGGGAGCCGTCGGCTTCTGCTGGGGCGGCGCCTTCGTCAACCGGCTCGCCGTCGCGGCCGGCGATCGGCTTGATGCCGGCGTCTCCTTCTATGGCCCGGCTCCGGACGTCTCGGAAGCGGCCAGGGTCCACGCCCCATTGCAAATCCACCTCGCCGAGCGCGACGAACGGGTGAACCGAACCGGCTTTCCCTGGGTCACGGCGCTGCGCGAAGCGGGCAAGCCGGTGACCTTCTTCTATTACGAGGGGGTGGATCACGCCTTCCACAACGACACTTCGGCCGAACGCTATGACCGCGAAGCTGCCGAGCTCGCCTGGGCGCGCACGCTTCGCTTCTTCCGTCGGCATCTGCGACAGGGCTAACGGAAAGATCCGTTGGTCTCCGGCCAGGTTTCCGACCGGACCGCTTGATGGACTGCCTTGGCGAGATCAGCGCCGGCCACGGCCGATATCGCCGCGAGGAAAGCGACTTCGCCAGCCTTCTCGCCCCGAGCGGCGCTGTCGAGATAGTGGCGCCACACGCTGAACAGACCATCGCTGCCGGGAGCGATCGCCCGCACGGCCGAGTCGATCTGCAGGTTGACCAGCAGCCCGCACGCGTAGGCGGCGTCGAACGCGCCGCCTTCGATCGCCGAACGGATCGAGCGCCCTGCGCGATGCTTCACGCAATCGCTTCGCATCGAGATTATGCGACGTTCGGCGTTCGCCGCGGTCGTGCCTCCCACTGATCGAAGCGCAAGCGCGGCCATGGCATCCGCGCCGCCTTCGTGAATCCAGGCATCGCCGCCATCGGCGAACAATTGTCTCTGATAAAGGTGGGCCGCTTCGTGGGCGAAGAACCAGGCGAGCTCGTCGGCAAGCGCGGGATCGCGCATTCGCTCTGGCCAGACCGATCCATAAAAATGGGTGAATACCTGTCCGGGCAGTGTCCCTCCCTGGCGACCGTACCTGCCACCAGGACTGGCGACGTCATAGGAAGCAAACAGCATGGGCTTTTCGGGAAGCGCGCCGAGGCGCTCCGAGAACAGCCGCATGAATGCCGGCAGCTGTCCGACCAGCTGGCCGCGGATCCGTTCGGGGAGCGAGCCGTCGATAACGGCGATGAGGTCAGCGCTCTCAACCGGGCGAGAAGCTCCGACATAGACCATCCGGCCGGAGTCGCTGTCGAGCCACTCTGCGCGTCCGTCCCTGGTCACGCCGTTGATCAGGATTGGCGTCCTGCCGGCATCCAGCTGGATCAACCATCCCAACTCGTCGCCGCAGGAATCGAGGCAGGCGAGGAGCCGGCCGCTGTGAAACAATATGCCGCCATCGCCGAATGGCGAGAACGGTGCATAGTCGCTCGGCAGAGGCCGGTAGACCGGCGGAATCTCTACGGAGACAGTCGAGAAAGCGGCGCCATCCCGTCGCCGCACGGCCTCGCCCTGCGGTGTCTCGACGATCTCGAAATCCGGAGCCACGGTCCAGCTCTCGATCCGGCTCGTATCCGTGGAACGTCGGAAAAGCAGCTGGCGAGCCGTGCCGGGGAAGGCGTAGCGCGCCTGCCACGCACCTTCGGCCGGAACGGTGATGGAGATCGTCGGCGCAAGCGTGGGTTGCGGCTGCTCGCCCGCGGTCGCGCAGCCGCACAGGATTCCTAGCAGGACAAAAACAAGGGTCCGCATTTCCCCCTCCTGACCGCCTGACCGCCTGATCGCCTGACCGCCTGACCGCCTGACCGCCTGACCGCCTGATCGCCTGATCGCCTGACCGCCTGACCGCCTGACCGCCTGACCGCCTGACCGCCTGACCGCCTGACCGGTCAACAATGCCGTCCGGGGCGAGCCAGAGGCAATCGATAATGAAAAAGGGGCCGGCGGTCTCCCGCCAGCCCCTCGAATTCCCTTCCGAAGACGAAACCGCTTATTCGCGGTTGCCCAGGAAGTTGAGCAGGAACATGAACATGTTGATGAAGTCGAGGTAGAGGCTGAGCGCCCCCATGATCACGACCTTCCCCATCATGTCGCTGCCGGCGACATAGGCGTACATGCTCTTGATCCGCTGCGTGTCATAGGCGGTCAGGGCGGCGAAGATCAGGACGCCGATGGCGCTGATCGCCATCTGCATCGCCGCCGACTGCATGAACAGGTTGATCAGCAGCGCGACGAGCAGGCCGACGACGCCCATGATCAGGAACGTGCCCCAGCCCGAAAGGTCCTTCTTGGTCGTATAGCCCCACAGGCTGAGACCCATGAAGGCGGCCGCGACCGCGAAGAAGGTCTGGGCGATCGAGATCCCGGTGAACACCAGGAAGATCGACGACATCGACAGGCCCATCGCCGTGGCGAAGGCCCAAAACATCGTCTGCAGGGTCGCCGTCGACATGCGGTTGAGGCCGAAGCTCATCGCGAAGACGAAGCCCAGCGGAGCGAGCATGATCACCCACTGCAGCGGGGTGCCAACCATCTGGGCGGCAAAGCCGCTGTTGTAGAACAACAGGGCGACAATCCCGGTGAGCAGGATGCCCGACGCCATATAATTGTAGACGGACAGCATATAGGACCGCAGGCCCGCATCGCGGGCGGCGCGCGGAACACCAACCGTCGTCGCGGCAGGGTTCACGCCGGTCGTGCGCGGGTCGTACTGGTTCTGCATTTCTTCTCCCTCGTGCCGGGCAAAGGGCCCGTTTCGCCTAGCGAATATGGTGAAAGCGGGAACGGCTATCAAGGAAAACCGGTCGTCAGCACGGATGCGAAACCCTAAATTGCGCCGATGCACCGGCTGTTCGTCGCAATCCGCCCGCCTGAGGACGTCCGCGACCTGCTGATCGACGCGATGGACGACAGCGCCGACTTCCGCTGGGTCGGCGAGGACAATCTGCACTTGACGCTGCGCTTCGTCGGCGAGGTCGAGCGGCCGGTGGCGAACGATCTCGCGCATGCGCTCGGCTCGATTCGCTTCGATCCGTTCAGCCTGCGGGTGAAGGGCGTCGGCCGCTTCGAGCAACGGAGCGGCGGCGCGCTATGGGCCGGAGTCGAACCCAGGGAGCTGGTCGCCGCGCTCGCTGCCAAGGTCGAGCGGGTCTGCCAGTCGGTCGGCCTGGAGCCGGAGCGGCGCGCCTTTCACCCGCACATCACGCTCGCCCGCTGGAAAGGTCGCCGCGGCCGCGAGGTGGCGGACTTTCTCGAACGCAACCGCGGCCTCGCGTCCGAACCGTTCCAGGTCGATCGCTTCATCCTGTTCGAAAGCCGCCTGACGCGCCACGGCGCGCATTATGAGGAAAGGGCGGAGTATCGGCTCACGTAAAGCGCAAATCAGGGCAGACGATTAGCTTACGTCTGCCCTGACAAGTTTCACCGCGTGCTTGTGAGGTGCTTGCCGAAGAACTCGAGCAGCTTGGGCAGCGCCTTGCCCACGTCCCTGTCGTACAGGCTCATGTGCGTGCTGCCCGGAACGACGAACAGCTCCTTCTCGCTCCTCGCCAAGGCATAGGCGCGCCCGCTGTGCCACTTCGAACCGGCCTCGCTGCCGGCGATCAAAAGCAGCGGCTGCGTGAGCAGGGTGTCGATACGGTCGAAGGCGTCGAACGCGTAGATCTTGTCGGTGCTGCTGTTCAGGAAGCGGTTCGACGAATTCTCATGCCGCCACCTGTTCGCCTGCCGATAATATTCGCTGGCCTCCACCATGTCGGGCTCGGACACGCCTTCAGTCGAGTCCGGCACGTACGGAAGCATCGCCGGCTGAGCGCCGTTGGCTTCCGCCGTACGCTGCTGACCGAGGCCCTGAAGGGTGGCGAGCTGCTCCTCGACCGTCCCCGTTCCTCTCCAGCCTTTGCGGAAACCGTCCCCCATGTTGAACGCGCTGACTCCGGCGACAGCCTTGATCCGGTGCTCGGTCATCGTCGCGTTGATGGCATAACCGCCGCCGGCGCAAATCCCGAGCGCTGCGATCCGCTCGCGATCGACGAACGGCACGGTGGTCAAGTAGTCGACCGCGCTTCTGATGTCCTCCACGCGGGCCGTCGGGTCTTCGAGCAGACGGGGCTCACCGCCGCTTTCCCCCTGATGGGAGGCATCATAGGCGAGCGCGACGTAGCCGTTCTGCGCAAGCCGGTAGGCGTAGAGGCTTGCGGTCTGCTCCTTGATGCCGCCGGCCGGATGGATGACGACGACTGCCGGATAGGTCCGGCCGGGAACGGTATTGGCGGGCGAGAATAGGATACCGGCCATGTTGATGGCGCCGTTCTTGAAGGTGACTCGCTCTGTCTTCACCGTGCGGTCGGCACGGACCGCGGCGGTGAAGTCCGCAAGCGAGACGATGACGTTCGCGTTTGCTGGCGATCCACGGTTCTGCATGTTGCTACCTCCACTCTGTGTTGCAGGCTGAGCCGCGCTGGCCGGCGCGGCGTTCGGCGCAAATCCGGCCGAGATGAACACGGCTGCGAGCGCGGTCGCGCTCTTGGTGAAGTCCATGGTGGTGCTTCCTTCTTCGGATCGAAAAGCCGTCGAGGGTCTTCGTCGGTGCACCCAAATAGAGAGTATGCCCGGTCAGCGATTAGACGGTAGAATGTGGATGAGCCTATAAGCTGGAGTAATATATGCGGCGCGAGGAGATGGCCGATCTGACGGCGTTCCTGGCCGTTGCCGAGGAACGCAGTTTCACGCGAGCGGCTGTCAGGTTGGGCATGTCGCAGTCTGCTCTGAGTCAGATCGTGCGTCGGCTCGAGGAGCGGCTCGGGCTGCGGCTGCTGACGCGAACGACGCGCAGCGTTGCGCCGACCGAGGCCGGTGAACGCCTGCTTGAAACCCTCGCTCCCGCGCTGAGCGACTTGGACGCCCGCATTGCCGCGCTCAGCGCATTGCATGACCGACCCGCCGGGCTGATCCGCATCACTTCGGTCGAGCACGCCGCAGAAACTGTGCTCTGGCCGGTGTTGAGGACTTTCCTGCCCATGTACCCAGACGTCAGGGTCGAGATCATTCTCGACTACGGCCTGACCGACATCGTCGCCGAGCGGCTGGACGCCGGCGTCCGGCTCGGAGAGCAAGTCGACAAGGATATGATCGCGGCCCGTATCTCTGCGGACATTGCGATGGCTATCGTGGGAGCACCAGGCTATCTGGGCCGGAGGTCGCGACCCAAGGTGCCTCAGGATCTGGTCAATCACGACTGCATCAACTTGCGCCTCGGGGCTTCGCGCGAACACGCGCCTTGGAGGTTCAAGAGGGGCCCGCGCGAGCCTCATGTTCGGGTTGATGGCCCTGTGGCCTTCAACACCCTCGCAATGATCCGGGAAGCAGCCCTCGACGGCTTCGGCTTGGCATATTTGCCTCAGGATTATGTGCAGCGCCACTTGGATGAGGGCCGGTTGATCAGCGTGTTGGCGGATTGGTGTGCCCCTCTCCCGGCATACCATCTTTACTACCCGAGCCGCAGACAGCAGCTGCCAGCGTTGTCGCTGCTGGTGGAAGCACTACGACATCGTAGTTGAGCCGACGGTGATGGTGATCGGCTACGACGCGGTTTGAAGCGATGTTGGGGCGCACCCATATCGCAGCGCCCGCGTTGACCCGAGCCGCCGCCGCGAGTAGCAACAAGAACAAAGCTGGAACGAACTCGAACCGATGCTGACCCACATTTCCGTCCGCGGCGCCCGCGAGCACAATCTCAAGGGAATCGACGTCGACATCCCGCGCGAAAGCCTGACGGTGATCACCGGCCTTTCCGGCTCGGGCAAGTCGAGCCTCGCCTTCGACACCATCTATGCCGAAGGGCAGCGCCGCTACGTCGAGAGCCTAAGCGCCTATGCGCGCCAGTTCCTCGAGATGATGCAGAAGCCCGACGTCGAGCATATCGACGGCCTGTCGCCGGCGATCTCGATCGAGCAGAAGACGACCAGCCGCAACCCGCGCTCGACGGTGGCGACGGTCACCGAAATCTACGATTACATGCGGCTTCTCTGGGCCCGCGTCGGAGTGCCCTATTCGCCCGCCACCGGGCTGCCGATCGAGGCGCAGCAGGTCAGCCAGATGGTCGACCGGACGATGGCGCTTCCGGAAGGGAGCCGCCACTATCTGCTGGCGCCGGTCGTCCGCGGCCGCAAGGGCGAGTATCGCAAGGAGCTGGCCGAATGGCAGAAGGCGGGCTTCACCCGGGTGCGGATCGACGGCGAATTCTATGCCATTGAGGAAGCGCCGGCGCTCGACAAGAAATACAAACATGACATCGAGGTGGTGGTCGACCGCATCGTCGTCCGCGAGGGCATCGAGGCGCGGCTGGCCGACAGTTTCGAGACGGCGCTGAAGCTGGCGGATGGCTTGGCGTATTTGGATCCGGCGGATGCGCCCAGTGGCACAGAGTCCGTTCGTCCCGAGCGAAGTCGAGGGACGCAGGCAGACCGTGTCTCGACTTCGCTCGACACGAACGGTGATGGGAGCGGCTCGAAGTCGGGGATGAAGCTCGACTTCGGCGTGCCCGGCCGGATCGTCTTTTCGCAAAAATTCGCCTGCCCGGTATCGGGCTTCACCATCGCCGAGATCGAGCCGCGGCTGTTCAGCTTCAACGCTCCGCAGGGCGCCTGCCCGGCCTGCGACGGGCTGGGCGAGAAACTGGTGTTCGACGAGGACCTCGTCGTCCCCAACCACAATCTCAGCATCGCCAAGGGCGCGGTCGTCCCCTGGGCCAAGTCCAACCCGCCCTCGCCTTATTACATGCAGGTGCTCAGCAGCCTGGCGCGCGCCTATGACTTCGAGCTCAACGTGCCGTGGCGCGACCTTCCCGAGCAGGCGCAGCAGGTCATCCTCCACGGCACCGCGGGCAAGCCGGTCACCCTGCGCTTCGTCGACGGACGCAAGAGCTACGAGGTCAAGAAACCGTTCGAGGGGGTGATCGGCAACCTCAACCGGCGGATGCTGCAGACCGAGAGCGCGTGGATGCGCGAGGAATTGTCGCGCTACCAGTCGAGCCTGCCGTGCGAGACCTGCGGCGGCGCCCGGCTCAAGCCCGAGGCGCTGTCGGTGAAGATCGCGCAAGAGGACATTAGCTCCGCCAGCCGCCGCAGCGTCGCCGACGCCCGCGACTGGTTCGCAACGCTCGATGCGAGGCTCGGCCCGCAGCAGCGCGAGATCGCCCGCGCGATCCTCAAGGAGATCAACGAGCGGCTCGGCTTCCTGCACAATGTCGGGCTCGATTATCTCCACCTCGACCGGACCAGCGGCACGCTGAGCGGCGGCGAAAGCCAGCGAATCCGTCTTGCGTCACAGATCGGCTCGGGCCTCAGCGGCGTGCTCTACGTGCTCGACGAGCCGTCGATCGGCCTCCACCAGAAGGACAACGACCGGCTGCTCGAGACTCTGAAGCGGCTGCGCGGCCTCGGCAATACGGTGCTGGTGGTCGAGCATGACGAGGATGCGATCCGCAACGCCGACCATGTCATCGACATGGGGCCGGGCGCCGGCGCCCATGGCGGCGAAGTGGTCTGCGCCGGGACTCTCGACGAGCTGCTCGCCTGCGAGACGAGCATCACCGCCGATTATCTTTCCGGTCGCCGCGAGATCCCGATGCGCGACAAGCGCCGCAAGGGCAATGGCAGGAAGCTGACCGTCCACGGCGCCACCGCCAACAACCTGCTCGGGGTGACGGTCAGCGTCCCGCTCGGCACCTTCACCTGCATCACCGGCGTTTCGGGAAGCGGCAAGTCGTCGCTGACCATCGACACGCTCTACGCCGGCGCCGCGCGGGCGCTGAACGGCGCGCGGATCGTCTGCGGCCCGTGCGACAAGATCACCGGCCTCGAGCATCTCGACAAGGTGATCGACATCGACCAGTCGCCGATCGGCCGCACGCCGCGCTCCAACCCGGCGACCTACACCGGCGCCTTCACCCAGATCCGCGACTGGTTCGCCGGCCTGCCCGAGAGCCAGGCGCGCGGCTACAAGCCCGGCCGCTTTTCGTTCAACGTCAAGGGCGGCCGCTGCGAGGCGTGCAAGGGCGACGGCCTGCTCAAGATCGAGATGCACTTCCTGCCCGACGTCTACGTCACCTGCGACGTGTGCCACGGCAAGCGCTACAACCGCGAGACGCTGGAGGTGAAGTTCAAGGGCAAGTCGATCGCCGACGTGCTCGACATGACGGTCGAGGACGCGGCCGAATTCTTCAAGGCGGTGCCGGCGATCCGCGACAAGATGCGCATGCTCCAGGAGGTCGGACTCGGCTATGTCCACGTCGGCCAGCAGGCGACGACGCTCAGCGGCGGCGAGGCGCAGCGAGTCAAGCTCGCCAAGGAGCTGTCGCGGCGGGCGACGGGCAAGACCTTGTATATTTTGGATGAGCCGACCACCGGCCTGCATTTCGAGGACGTGCGCAAATTGTTGGAAGTGCTCCACCGCCTGGTCGAGCAGGGCAACAGCGTGGTGGTGATCGAGCATAATCTCGACGTCATCAAGACAGCGGACTGGGTGATTGATCTGGGGCCGGGGGGCGGGGTCAACGG
>Ga0247712_1000007_pt1 | contig 67926 bp, 71 predicted proteins | sample 44E_DmetaG_FD_186033 | JGI IMG/M metagenome (GOLD analysis project Ga0247712, IMG submission 186033) | Soil microbial communities from hillslope of Landscape Evolution Observatory, University of Arizona, Oracle, AZ, United States - 4-4-E_D | ecosystem: Engineered > Artificial ecosystem >...
CCCTCCGAAGGCAGAGGTCAGAGGTTCGAATCCTCTTGGGTGCGCCACCCTCTCCTCGATCCAGCGCCGGCCGGGATTTCAACGGTCCGCCGCGCAACCGCTCGAGACGCGACGTCCTAGCCGGGCCATTTGAACGCCTGAGCTGTTCTCACCATCGCCGCCGTCGCCTGGCTGAACGGCCGTCCCGGAACGCTGAGCAGAGCGATGGTTCGGCTGATCGCCGGGTCGATGATCGGCCGCTGCACGAGATCCGGGACAGTGACCGAATATTCCGGCATCACCGCGATCCCTATCCGGGCGAGCACCATCGCCTGCACCCAATCCTCGCGCTCGGAGCGGAAACGGGCGTAGAGCTGGACGTCGCAATCCTTGCAGACGGCGGTGAACATGTCGCGCATTTCGCAGGACAGGCGGTCGACGTAGGGCTCGCCCGAAAGGTCCTCGAGCCGAACGATGTTGCGCTCGACCAAAGGGTGGTCGGGCGGAAGTACAGCGACATATTTCTCTTCATAAAGGGGATGGGCGTGGAAGCTTTTCGGCACGCCTTCAAACGGGTTGACCAGCGCAAGGTCGAGCCGGCCTTCGTCGAGCTGGTTGATCAACTCGCCAAGGGACGCCTCGATGACCTCGACCTCGACACCTTCGAAGGTCGCCTGGAATCCGGCAAGGTAGCGCGCCATTCGCACCGAGCCGATCGTTCCGAGCACCCCTAGGCGCACCGGCACTTTGTCGAGCAGCCGAAAGTCCTGGGCGATGCTCTTCGCCCGCTCGGCCTGCTCCTGCATCTGGCGAAGCGTCGGCAGCAGCGAACGGCCCAGGTCGCTGAGGCGAATGCGCTTGCCCTCGCGGGTGAAGATCGCGGTGCCGAGCTCCTGCTCGAGGCTTTTAACGGCCTTGGTCAGTGCCGGCTGCGACACGTTGCAACGTTCAGCGGCCCTCGTGAAGTTGAGCGTCTCGGCCGCCGCAAGCACATAGCGGATCTGGAACAGTTCCATCGACCCCTCCGCCGACGACTCACAATAACCTGCGGTTATGCAACAATGACAAACTTCTGCTGTCCGCGCATCCCTGCCTGATTTAATTTCTGTTCAAACAGGAGAGGAGCACTAAAATGTCTGTTTTCATGGTCGAGCGTGAGCTCGCGGGAATCGCGATGGACGATCTGGCCGGCGCGCAGAAAGCGGCAATCGGCAAGGCCGAGGAGATGCGGCAGAACGGCTGCGACGTCCGCTACATCCGAACCACTTTCGCGCCGGAAGACGGTCGCTGCATGTGCCTGTTCGAGGCGAGCTCGGCGGACCAGGTGAAGCGACTAAACGACGAAGCCGGGCTGCCTTACAGCCGGGTGGTGCCGGCGCTCGATCTGACGCCATGAACTGCAAGTCCACGCGACTCTGGCCACATCGCGCAAAACAGGAGAGGCGCATGGTCAAGACTCTGTTCGCCCTCGCGGGCCTGCTCGCCACCACCGGTGCCTACGCCCAGGCGCCGCCAATCGCTTACGCCGAGGGCGGCAGCCGGGGTGATGCGATCTATCTCGTCAATCCAGACGGCACCGGACGAACCAAGGTCTATCAAGGCAAAACCGCGTCGCGCACCGGCGCGCCGATCAACCGGATGGCGATGCGCTCGAACGACGGTGGCGGGGAGATCGCCTTCATCGAGTCCGAGCGGGTCCTCATGGTCCAACCGCATCTTGCCAGCGGCCAGCCGGACGGACGTGCGTACTCGGTCAATGTCCCGACTGGATCGTCCTGCATCCTTGGCGACCTCGACTATCTGATGAACGGGACCCTCGTCGTCGCCGACTCCTGCGGACAGGCATGGGCAGTCGCGCCGGAAGCGCGAACGGCCACCCGTCATTTCGAAGCCCACATCAATTCGCTGACCGCCTTGGAAAACTCCATATTGTTTGTGGAAAACGGCAGCAACCGGCTGAAATCGTGGGGATCGGGGGGAACGACCGACATCACCACCGTCAGCCAGCCGGCCAACTATATCGATGCGACGGCGACAAAGCTGTTTCTGAGCGACACGCTGAGCTTTCACACCGTGCAGCTATCGTCTCCTTACACGGATACTCCGGGCTGCACGCGCGGTGGCATGACCGAGGTGTCGCCCGCCGGATCGCAGATCGTCTATATCTACCGAGGCTTTCTCATGGTGCACAGCGCGACTTGCTCGGGATCGCCCGTCCGGGTGGGCAGGGACGCGCGGTCGTTCGCCTGGCGAACATACTAGCGGCCGGTTGGCAAAGCGGGGCGCAGGGGCAGCGCAGCCAGACCCTTGTCCCAGCGCGGCACTGCTGCACAATGCGGCGATGGTTCGCCTCGGCTATCTCGTCGCCGGCTTCGCCAGCCTCGCGCTCGGCGCGATCGGGCTGCTGCTGCCGCTTCTTCCGACGGTGCCGTTCGTCATCCTCGCCGCTTTCTGCTTCGCGCGCAGCAGCCCGGCGCTCGAGCGGCGGCTGGTCGGCCATTCGACCTTCGGGCCGCACATCGAGGCGTGGCGAAGCCGCGGCGCCATCAGCCGCCGGGGCAAAAGCGCGGCAGCGCTCGCCTTCGCGGCGAGCGCGCTCATCGGCCTCGTCGTGCTGTCCTGGCCTTGGTCGCTGGTCCCGCTCGGAGCGGCGCTGATCGGCGGTTCCTGGGTGCTCAGCCGCCCCGATTGAGGCGGGGCGTTACAAAATCCTCCTCCCGAGTTAAGCGAGGGCGATGCAACTGCCGGGATTCTTCGGAGCGGAAGACTTCAACATCCTGCCGCACCTCGCGGCGCTGGGCACCGCCTATCTGCTCGCTTTCCCGGTCGGCTGGAACCGCGAGCAGCACGAGCGAAGCGCCGGGCTTCGCACTTTCCCGTTGGTCGCCGTCGCGTCGTGCGGCTTCATCCAGGCATCGGAGGCGCTGGTTGCCGAAAACCCCGAGGCGATGGCGCGAATCGTCGAGGGGCTGATCACCGGCATGGGGTTCATCGGCGGCGGCGCAATCCTCAGGATGAAGGATTCGGTGCGCGGCACGGCGACGGCCGCGAGCCTGTGGGCGACCGGCGCGATCGGGGTGTCGGTCGGCCTCGGCAGTTACGATGTCGCGGTGATGCTCGCCGTCGCCATGGTCGCCACGCTGTGGCTGCTGTCACCGCTCAAGCGACTGAGCCGGGCGGAAGACGAAGAGGACGCGCGCGCGGAAGCCGATTAGGGCGCGAACCCGGGCCCCGCCCCCACCGGAACCGTGCGGGTAGCACCCCGTTAGTGGCTCGCAGATGACCCACCTTTCGCCTCCCCAGCAATTCGACGCTCCGGCGACCGCCGAGGCCTTTTACTCGGAATGCGTGCGGATGATGGCGGAGTCGGGGATTCCGTTCCTGCTGTCGGGAACCTACGCGCTCGCCTGCTACACCGGCATTTCGCGCCCGACCAAGGACGTCGACGTCTTCGCCACCGCTGGCGACAGCCTGCGCATGCTCTCCTATTTCAAGGATCACGGCTACGACGTGCAGGTCATCGACGAGCGCTGGCTGGCGCGGATCGTCAAGGACGAGCTGTTCGTCGACATCATCTTCAACATGCCGACCGCGTCGGTCCACGTCACCGAAAAATGGTTCCAGGGCGCTCCCGAGGCACGCATTTTCGACGCGACGGTCAAGCTGGTGCCGCCGACGGAATTCGTCTGGTCGAAAATCTTCGTCCAGGACCGCTACCGCTACGACGGCGCCGACGTCGCCCACATGATCCTCAAGCGTCACGAGGACATCGACTGGAAGCGGCTGCTGTCGCACATGGAGCTTTACTGGGAAGTGCTGCTGATCGCGCTCCTCAATTTCCGCTTCATCTACCCGAGCGAGCGCAACCTCGTGCCGCGCTGGCTGATGGACGAATTGCTCGACCGGCTCGGCGCCCAGCTCGAAATGCCCGAGCCGGACAAAAGGGTGTGCCGCGGCCGCATCTTCAGTCCGCGCGACTATATGATCGACGTCAACGAATGGGGCTTTTCCGAAGCGGTCGGCAATCTCGAAGAGGATTATGAGCAACAGCAATGAAGCCGCGATGACCGTCGCCGCCATCGGCGACCTTCACGTCACCGAGAACAGCGCCGCTCCCTACCGCGAACTCTTCCTCGAGATTTCCAGCCAGGCGGACATCCTGCTGCTGTGCGGCGACCTCACCAATTTCGGCAAGACCAGCGAGGCCGAAATCCTCGCCGAGGATCTGCGCGCCTGCGAAATCCCGGTGCTCGGAGTGCTCGGCAACCACGATTACGAATGCGGCCAGCCGCACGAGGTCGCGCGCATCCTCCACGACGCCGGCATGACCATCCTCGATGAGCAGGCGGTGGAGATCGACGGGGTCGGCTTCGCCGGGGTCAAGGGATTCATCGGCGGTTACGGCCGCGGCGAGCTCGCCTCGTTCGGCGAGCCGGAGATCAAGGCGTTCGTCGACGTCGCCGTCAACGAGGCGCGCAAGCTCGAGAATGCGCTTCGCTCGTTGCGCACCGACCGCGCCGTCGCCGTGCTGCATTATTCGCCGATCGCGGAAACGCTCGAGGGCGAGCCGCTCGAAATTTTCCAATACCTCGGCTCGGCCCGGCTGGCCGACGCAATCGACCGCTTCGACAATGTCAGGGCGGTCGTCCACGGCCACGCCCACCACGGCAAATATGAAGGCCGGACGATGCGCGGGACGCCGGTCTACAATTGCGCCCAGTTCGTCCTTCGCGAAAAGTTCGGGCGGCCTTATACGCTGCTCGAAATCTGATAGGTCGGCGGCGATGGCCGCTGCCCGCCCTGCCCCAAGCCTCGCCGAGACAACCCGCACCTGGACGCGGATCGCGCTGCTGTCGTTCGGCGGCCCGGCGGCGCAGATCGCGCTGATGCACCGGATCCTCGTCGACGAGAAGCAATGGATCGACGAGCAGCGCTTCCTGCACGCGCTCAACTTCTGCACGCTTCTGCCCGGTCCGGAGGCGCAGCAGCTCGCGACCTATGTCGGCTGGCTGATGCATGGCGTCCGCGGCGGGCTGATCGCCGGGCTGCTGTTCATCGCCCCCGGGATCGCCGCGATCATGGCGCTGAGCTGGGCCTATGTCCTTTACGGCGGCGTCGGCGCGGTCGAGGGACTGCTGTTCGGGCTCAAGGCGGCGGTGCTGGCGATCGTCGTCCATGCCCTCTGGCGCCTGGCATCGCGGGCGCTTCGCAACCGCTGGCAGCGCTGGGTCGCGCTCGCCGCCTTCCTGCTGATCGCTTTCACGGTCATACCCTTTCCGGTGGTCGTCGTCGCGGCGGGGATCGCCGGCTGGTGGATCAACCGCGGTCGCAGCGACGACCCACAGGCCGCAGCTCCCGTACCCCCCGGCCCGTCCCTGATCCGCCGCTCCTTTCCCTGGCTGGTCGCCTGGCTCGCTCCGGTCGCCGCGCTGGCCGCATTCCTCGGGCCGGACAATGTGATGACTCAGGTCGCCTCTTTCTTCTCGGCCGCGGCCCTGGTGACCTTCGGCGGCGCCTATGCCGTCCTCGCCTTCGTCGCCGAGCAGGCGGTCGAGCGCTTCGGCTGGCTTCAGCCGGGCGAGATGATCGACGGCCTTGGCATGGCGGAAACCACCCCGGGACCGCTCATCATGGTGCTGCAGTTCGTCGGCTTCCTCGCCGCCTATCGCGACCCGGGCGGGCTCGACCCCTTGCTCGCGGGCACGATCGGCGGGCTTGTCGCGACTTTCGTCACCTTCGCCCCCTGCTTCCTGTGGATCTTCGCCGGAGCGCCCTATGTCGAACGGCTGCGCGGCAATGCGCGGCTGTCGGGGGCGCTCGCCGGAATCCTCGCCGCGGCGGTCGGGGTGATCGCCAGCCTTGCACTGTGGTTCGCGATCCACGCGCTGTTCGCTGAAATCGTCCACATCGGCGCCGGCCCGCTGCGTCTCGACCTGCCGATCCTCGCGACTCTCGATCCCTGGGCGGGGCTGCTGACGCTGCTCGGCGCCTTCGCCTTGTTCCGGCTTCGCCTCGGCATCGCCACCACCGTGCTGCTTGCCGCCGGAACCGGCGTTGCGCTTCACATGCTCGGCGTCGCAGCCTGAAGAATCACTCGTCGTCGCCAGGCATCGGCGTGGGCGTGTCGAGCGCCTCCTGGACGTACAATCGCTTGACCAGCACGTAGGTGACGACGGTGAGCGGAGCGGCGAAAATGATGCCGATGATTCCGAACAGCATGCCGAATCCGATCAGCGCGAACAGCAACACGGCGGCGGGCACGTGCACCGCCCACTGCTGGATCAGAGGGTAAACGACGTTGCCCTCCAGCTGCTGCACGAGAAGATAGAGCCCGGCCACCCACAGCGCCATTTCCGGACCGACCAGGAGCGCGATCAGCACCGCCGGGATGGCGGCGAGGATCGGCCCGGCGAAAGGAATGAATTCGAGGGCGAAGGCGATCAGCCCAAGCGCCAGCGCCGACGGCATTCCGAGCAGCCACAGTCCAAGACCGGTGAGCGTCCCGACGACCGTCATCGAAATCAGCTGCGCCTTCAACCACAGCCGGAGCGCGCGCTCGCTGTGGTCCATCGCATCGGCGATCAGCTCGCGCCTCTTCGGCGGGATCAGCTTGATCGCTCCGGACTTGTAGAAGCGCGGCTGCGAAGCGAGGAAAATGCCCCCGAAGATCACGACGAGCGTATCCGCGATCCCGCCGGTGACGACCATCGCCATGCGCCCCGCGGCCGAAAGGACCCCGGCGCCGCCGCCGCCGGCGACCAGCTCCTCCAGCTGGTCGCCAAAGCCCATGTCGCCAATCCGGCGTTCGAAGGCTTCCCAGGCATTGGGCAGAGTCGCCCCGAGCGTCTGGAACTGGGCGCCGATCTGCGACCCGAACAGGAAACCGATGGCACCGATAATGGCGACGACGACGAGTACCGCCATTGCCAGCGAGATCCCTTCCGGAACCCCGGTCCAGCGGCGGATGGGATCGGCGATTGCCCGGAAGACGGTGGCAACGACCACGGCGCCGAACAGCATCAGCACCAGGCCGCGCAGCTCCCAGGTTAGGAAAAAGAATGCGAACAGACCGAGTGCGATCAGCACCCGCCGGATGAAAATTCTGTCGCTGCTTTGCCCTCTCCCGTCGGCAGCCATCGTTGCTCCGCGCTTGCTCAACGCGAAACAAGCGCATCGCAGCGGTTACTGTTCCGAGCCGGCAACGATCCTCAGGCGGCGGCGGCGTCCTCACTCACGCGCTCGACCTTCGCCTTCGCCATTTCGGGCTTCAGAACGATCTTGGTGTAGCTGTTCTGATCGTCGTGCCAGTGCTTGTACATTTGCGGGGCGTCTTCGAGCGAAGCGCGGTGCGAGATGAGGAAGGTCGTGTCGAGTTTCCCTTGCTCGATCAGCTCGAGCAGCGGCCTGGTGTAGCGCTGCATATGGGTTTGGCCGGTCTTCATCGTCAGGCCCTTCTGCATGAACGGGCCGACCGGAAATTTATCGGCAAAGCCGCCGTAGACGCCCGGAACCGACACCCGGCCGCCCTTGCGGCAGGCGTAGATCACCTCGCGCAGGACGTGGGCGCGGTCGGTCGTCAGGAACATGTGCGCCTTGATCTTGTCGGCGACGTTGTCGATCATCAGGCCGTGCGCTTCCATGCCGACGGCATCGATGCACGCGTCCGGGCCGAGGCCGCCGGTCATCTCGGCAAGCGCGTCAAGGACATTGACCTCGCGATAATCGAGAATTTCCGCCCCGAACTTCTTCGCAAGCTCGAGCCGCCGCGGATAATGATCGATCGCGATCACCCGGCGCGCGCCCATGACGAAAGCGGACTGGACGGCGAACAGGCCGACCGGTCCGCAGCCCCAGACGGCGACCGTGTCGCCGGGCTCGATGCCGCAATTCTCCGCGGCCATCCAGCCGGTCGGCAGGATATCGGTGAGGAACAGGACCTTCTCATCCTCGAGATGGTCGGGGACCGGAAGCGGGCCGACGTCCGAATAGGGAACGCGGACATACTCGGCCTGGCCTCCGGCGTAGCCGCCGGTCAGCCGCGAGTAGCCGAAGATCCCGCACATCGGATAGCCGATCGCAAACTCGGAAGCGTCGGACGTGTGCGACGGGTTGCTGTTGTCGCAGCAGCTGTAGAGCTGGCGCTCGCAGAAGAAGCATTGGCCGCAGCTGATCGTGAACGGGACGATCACTCGCTGGCCTTTCTGCAGCGTGCTTTTCGAGCCGATTTCGACCACCTCGCCCATGAACTCGTGGCCGAGGATGTCGCCCGACCGCATCCCGGGAATGTAGCCGTCGTAAAGGTGCAGGTCGGAGCCGCAGATCGCCGTCGACGTCACGCGGATGATGCAGTCGCGCGGATTGACGATCTCGGGATCGGGGACGGTCTCGACTCGGACGTCGTGCCGACCGTGCCAGGTAAGAGCGCGCATGACCTTCTCCTCACATCCTGTCTTCTGTGACGGGTTCGCCGCGGCCCGAAGGTCCGGCGTTCGTCGTCAGCTCGCCCGTTTCCATCAATTGCTTGAATCGGCGAAGGTCGCGGCGCGCCTGGATGCTCGGCTCGCGCTGGAGCAGCTTGGCGACGATCCGGCCGGGGAAGCCCATCGGCGGATTGTAGTCCATCGTCAGCCGCACGCTCGTGCCTCGCCCCGGCGGCCCGTCGAGGAACTCGACTCGCCCGTTCGTCCGGATCTGCGATCCCGCCTCGCTCTCCCAGGCGATCAATTTGCCTGGCTGATCCTCGGTGATCCGGGTCAGCAGCTCGACCGAAGTCCCCGCAGGCGCCTCGATGGTCCAGCGCGAACGCCCGTCGCCCAGGTCCTCGACCTCGCGGACATTCTCCATGAACTCTGGGAAGCGCGTGAAATTCCGCCACGCCTGGTACAGCTCGCGGGGCGGCTTGTTGATCGTCATCGTCTTGCCGACGATCGCATCCTTCCCGCGCGGCGTGCGGCGCAGCCAGACATGATCCGGGGCGTCGCTGGTCCCCGGCCCGTCGGTCCGCAGGTCAGCCGTTCGCCGGGCAAGCAGGAAGGTCGCCGCTCCAGCGGCGGCCGCCGCCGCGATGCCGGCGCCGATCAGCGCGCGCTGCCGTGAATCATCCGAAAACCTTTCCGCCATGCTCGCCTCCTCGGAACAGGAGGCCAACCCGGGCGTACGGGCGATGTTCCTACGGTTGCTCCGCCGGAACGTCCCAATTTTCGAGCGTCTCGACGAAGCGGGTCAGCCAGGCGTTGGTCTGGTGGCCGTCGACGACGCGGTGGTCGATGGTCAAGGTGACATAGGCCATCGGCCGGACGAGGATCGCATCCTGGCCGTTCACTTCGCGAACGACGACCCTTTTCTCGAGCTTGCCGACGCCGAGGATCGCCGCCTGCCCCTGGTGGAGGATGATCGGAGCGGCGACCAGGGATCCCGACACGCCGTGATTGGAGATGGTGAAGCTTCCGCCCGAGACATCGCCGCCGGTCAGTTTCCCGTCGCGCGCGCGCCGCGTGAGATCGTCGAGCCGCTCGCCGACCTGCACGACATTGAGCCGGGCGACATCCTTGACCACCGGAACGATGAGGCCCTTTTCGCCGAGCGCGGTGCCGACGCCGATGTCGATGGTCGGCGCAATCGCGATCCGGTCGTCTTGCCAGCGGCCGTTGATCGCCGGAGCCGCGGCCATCGCTTCGGCCGCCGCCTTGACGATATAGGCGGTGTAGCTGAGCTTGACTCCCTTGGCCGCCATCGCCGCCTTGTGCGCTGAGACGGCCGAGAAGTCGGCCTCGAACACGGCGGTGACGTGCGGCTGCTCGGCGACGGCGCGAGCCATGTTCTCGGCGATCTTCAGGCGCATCCGGTCGTGCGGGATGTCCTGCGCGCTGAACTGGCGCGGCTGCGCCGTCGCCGGCTCGCCGACGGTGACGACGGTTGCCGCCGCGACCGCCCGGTCGACGTCCTCGCGGGTGATCCGCCCGCCGCGGCCGGTGCCCTGGATCTTGGCCGGGTCGATGCCGTGCTGCTGAAGCGCGCGGCGGACCGAGGGAGAGAGGCGGGTTTCGACGTGCCCCTGCGAAGGCAGGGGTCCAGTCGCGCGCAGCGCTTCTTCTACGGCGCTGTCAACTCGCGCTCCGCGCTCGGTCTGGGCTCCTGCCTTCGCAGGAGCACCGTGCGCATCAATCCGCCCCAGCACCGCGCCCGGCACCGCCTCGGCATCGGTGTCGAGCAGGATTTCGGCGAGCACGCCCGCCGCCGGCGCCGGCACTTCCTGGGTGACCTTGTCGGTTTCGAGTTCGACCAAAGGATCGTTCTCGGCGACCGCATCGCCGACCTTCTTCAGCCACGAGCGGACGACCGCCTTGGTGCCCTCCTGCTCGTCGGGAACGACGACGTCGATCATGACGACTCTCCCGAACCGTCGCCCCGGCGAAGGCCGGGGTCCAGTTCGGCGGCCGAATGGATGCCGGCCTGCGCCGGCATGACGACTAGCATGTCAAAACCTCACCAGCCGCTCGATCTCGCCGCGGATGCGCTCGACGCTCGGCAACGCCCATTCCATCAGCTTCGGGTGATGCGGGCTCGGGATGTCGGGCATGGTCACCCGCGCGACCGGCGCGTCGAGGTCGAGGAACGCCTCGTCGGCGACCACCGCGGCAATCTCCGCGCCGAAGCCGCCGGTGCGCAAATCCTCGTGGACGATCAGGCAGCGGCGCGTTCGGCGGACGCTGTCCAGCACCATCTCACGGTCCCACGGCATCAGGGTGCGAAGGTCGATGACGTCGGCGCTGATCCCGTCCGCCGCCGCCTCGCAGCGCGGCACCATCGCCCCCCAGGTGACGATGGTGATCTTGTCCCCTTCTCGCGTCTTCTTCGCGCGGCCGAACGGCAGTACATAATCATCGCCGGGCCACGGCCGCCGCGCCCAGGAATCGTCAAGCATCGCCCGATGCTCGAAGAACAGCACCGGATCGTTGCCGCGAAGAGCGCCGCGGAGAAGCCCGACCGCGTCCTCGGCGTTCGACGGCACCGCCACCTTCCAGCCGGGATTGTGGACGAACTGAACCTCGTTGGTCTGGCTGTGCCACGGGTCGCCGCACTTGAAGAAGCCGCCGGGGACGCGAAGCACCATCGGCGCGGCGAAGCGGTTGTGGGTGCGCCAGCGCATCGTCCCGCAATCGTTGATCTGCTCGGTCGCCGGCTCGGCATATTTGCGGAACTGAATTTCCGGCACCGGCATCAGGCCGGCGAGCGCCATGCCGACGGCGCGGCCGACGATGCCCTCCTCGTTGAGGCTGGTGTCGAACACGCGGTCCCTGCCGTATTTCTCCTGGAGGCCGAGCGTGACGGCATGGACTCCGCCCTTTGGGCCGACGTCCTCGCCGAACACGAGCACGCGCGGGTTCTTGTCCAATTCCTGGTCGAGCACCCGGCGGATGGCGGTGACCATGTTGATCCGCTGCCCCTCGGGCTTCGGCTCGTCACTCGCCGGCGGCGGCCGGTAGCCGGAGTTCCACAGGCCGCCGACCTGCTGCATCTCGCCTTCGTAGAAGACATGGTCGGTCACCTGGTCGGGCGAGCTGACGCCGCGCGCCTCGGCTTCGGCGCGGGCCTGGTCGACCGTCCAGCGCACCTCCTCGGCGAGCCGCTGCCACTCTTCCTCGCCGATCTGCAGCCGGGCGCAATGCGCCTTGAGCTTTGGCAGGGGATCGCGCGCCCATTCGGCGGCAATCTCCTCCTCGCTCTTGTAGCTTTGCGTGTCCTGGAAGCTGTGCCCTTCGAGCCGGGGCACCGTCAGGCGCAAAAGCGCCGGCGAGCGCTTGCCGCGAACATGCGCGACCGCTTGCCCGACCAGCCGCGCCGCCTCGTCCGGGTCGGTGCCGTCACCGTTGAAGATCGTCAGGCCGGAAAAGCTGGCGAGATTGGCGGCGATGTCGCGGCCCGGCGTCTGATATTCGCCGGGCACCGAGATTCCGTAGCCATTGTCCTCGATGTAGAGGAGCAACGGCAGCTGCTGCGTGGTGGCGATGGTCAGGGCCGACCAGAAGCCGCCGGTGGCGACGCTGGCATCGCCGCCCAGCACCAATGCGATCGCATCGTCCGGCCCCTCGCCAAGCTGCTTTTGCTTGTAGGCGATCGCCTGGGCCCAGCCGGCCGCCGGCGTATATTGCGCGCCGACCCCGCCGGACATGGGCAGGGCATGCGCTCCGCCGGGGTTGGGGTAATTGAACACGACGCCAATGTCGCGGCCGTCCGAATAGCCGCCGGCCAGCCCCATTCCGGAGCCGAGCGCATCGGCCAGCGGGACGCCCAGCGCCAGCAGCAGCGGCCGCGAGCGGTAATAGCCGCAGGCGGCATCGCCGTCCTTCAGTCGCAGCCCGAGCAGGACCTGGGCGAGGTCATGGCCGCGGGCGGAGAATTGGTAGAGCACCTTCCTGGCCGGAACGAGCTCTTCCTCCTCGAGCCGGTCCATCTCGCGGCTGGTCAGGACCAGCCGGGCGACCTCGCGCCAGTCGACTTTCGCGGACACTCGCCCGGGATCCCGGTCAGCCATCCATTGCCCCGACGACAGCCTCGAGGAAGCGGTCGACCTGCGCGTCGCTCATTCCGACGACGTTGAAGCGGCCGCTGTCCGCCATGTAGATGGCGTCCTGCTCGCGCAGCTTCAGCACCTGCTCGCGGGTCAGCGGAAGCATCGAGAACATGCCGAACTGGCGGCCGATGAAGGCCAACCGGGGATCGGCGGCGGCGATGCGCGCGCGCAAACTATTGATGCGGTCGCGCATGGCGTCGAGCTCGCCCAGCCAGCGTTGCCGGAGCTCGGCATCGTCGAGGATGATGCGCACCGCGGCGGCGCCATGGTCGGGTGGCATCGACCACATTTCGCGCGCCCGCTGCAGGACATGGGCGATCGCGCGTTCGGTCGACTCTTTCGACCCGGTCTTGACGAACAGGCTGCCGACGCGGTCGCGATAGACGCTGAAATTCTTGTCGCAGCTCTGGGCTACGATGACTTCGTCGCACGCCGCGAGCAGCCCGCGCAGCCCGGCGGCATCCTCGTCGAGGCCGCGGCCAAAACCCTGGTAGGCGATGTCGACGAACGGAAGCAGGCCGCGGTCGGCAACCAGCCGGGTGACTTCTGCCCACTGATCACCGTCCAGGTCGGCGCCGGTCGGGTTGTGGCAACAGCCGTGGAGAAGGACGACGTCGCCGGGATCGGCGGCGGCGATCGCCTCGCGCATCGCCTCGAAGCGAACGCTGCCGCTGTCGCGGTCGTAATAGGAATATTCGACCTGGGCGAGGCGCGCTCCGGCGATCATCGGCGGATGGTTGGGCCAGGTCGGGGTGCCGACCAGCACCCGAGCGTCGGGATTGACCGTGGCGATCAGTTCCAGGCCGAGGCGTATGGCGCCGCAACCGCCAGGCGTCTGCACCCCGCCGATGCGCCGGTCCGCCGCATGCTCGCCGAGCAGGATCGGACGAAGCAGCTCGGCGTACCTCCTGTCGCCGACGCCGCCGAGATAGGCCTTGCTCTCCTGAGTCTCGAGCAGGCGCTTTTCGGCTTGCTTCATCACCTTCAGGATCGGGGTCCGGCCCTCGCTGTCTCGGAACACGCCGACCCCGACGTCGATCTTGTCCGGCCGCGGGTCGGCGGCGGCCATCGCGATCAGCGCCAGCAAAGAGTCGCTCTGCACCGGCGGAAGGTCGGCAAGCCCCCTTGCCTTGACGTCGGTTCGGCTCAGCATGGGAAGCGTCTAGCGCACTCCTCCCCTCCCTCCAAGGGAGGGGAATTCACGCGTCGTAGTCCACCGCCACGCCGTCGCCGGCCGGCACCGACTGGCAGGTGAGCACGTATCCCGCTTCAATCTCCTCGTCGGTGAGGCCGTAGCGCGCCGCCATTGACACCTTGCCGCTGGTGACCCTGGCGCGGCAGGTCGCGCACACCCCCGCCTTGCAGGCGAAGGGCGCCGGAAGCCCGGCCTCGCGCGCGCTGTCGAGGATATTGGCTTCCGAGAACGGCACCTTGCGCGTGCGCCCGTCGAGCGTCACCAGCACCGTCGTTCCGGCCGCCCTGGTCTGGAGCTCGGCCATCTCCCTGGCCAGCGCCGCCGACGGACGGTCGGCAGTGAAGCGCTCGATGTGGATGCGCTCCTTCTCGACTCCGCGGTCGAGCAGCGCGCTTTCGGCCGCATCCATCATCGGCCCGGGACCGCAGATGAACCAACCGTCGACCGCCTCGGGCTCGCGGACCAGATGGTCGATCGCCTCGTCGCACCGCTCGCGGTCGAGCATGCCGTTGAACAGCTCGAAATCGCCCTGCTCCTGGTCGAGGAAATGGAACAGCTCGAAGCGGTCGAGGTGACGGTCCTTGAGGTCCGCCAGCGCGTCGAGGAAGATGATCGAAGCGGAATCGCGGTTGCCGTAGAACAAAGAGAAGCGGCTGTCCGGCTCCTCGCGCATGGTCGTTCGGATCAGCGACATCACCGGAGTGATCCCCGATCCGCCGGCAAAGGCGACTAGGCGACGCTTGCGGCCGGGATCGAAGTCGGTGGTGAACGACCCGTGCGGCGGCATTACGTCGATCGTGTCGCCGGGCTTGAGATTTTCGGCGACCCAGTTGGAAAAGACGCCGTCGGCAATCCGTTTGACCGTCACCATCCAGTCATCTTCGTCAGGCGCCGTGCACAGCGAGTAATTGCGCCGGATCTCCTCGCCGCCGATCTCTGCCCTCAGGGTCAGATGCTGGCCGGCGCGAAATGCGAATTTCTCGCGCAGCTCCGGCGGGACGTCAAAGCGGATCGAATTGGCCTCGCTCGTCTCGGGAACCACCTCCGCCACTCGAAGCGCGTGAAAATGCTCGGCCATTACCAGGTCGCGTCGGGGTAAGTGCGCGGCAGGAACTGCATCACCGCGAGGATATGCCCGAGATGCTCGCTGTGGTGGCCGCGGCGCCCGCCGAGGATCGGCCTTTGCCCGGCCGGCGGCTCGATCCTCGCTTCCGCGAGGACTTCGGCGAGCGCAGCGCGATACTCATCCTCGAACGCGCGGGGGTCCGGCGCTGCGCCGCGCACGACCAACGCGTCCACGGTCTCGTCGACCTCGAACAGCTCGGGAATGAAGCGCCAGCACCAGTCGAGGCCCTCGGCCATGCGCCGGGCGCTTTCCTCGGTGCCGTCGCCGAGCCGCATCGTCCATTCGCGGGCCAGATCGCGGTGGTAGGCGATTTCCTTGACCGCCTTAGCCGCGAACTGCGCAAGGAATCTGTCGCTCGATCCGCTCAGCCGCTCGAGCAGCATGTGCTGCCAGGTCGAATAGAGCAGTTGCCGGGCGATGGTGCGGGCGAAATCGCCGTTCGGCTGCTCGACCAACAGGCAGTTGCGGAAGTCGAGCACGTCGCGGTGGAAGGCGAGCGCATCGCCGTCCCTGCCCGCGCCTTCGCATCGGCCGGCTTCGCCCAGCAAATGCGTCGCCTGGCCGATCAGGTCGAGCGCCAGGTTGGCGAGGCTGAGGTCGACCTCCAGCGCCGGTGCGTGGCCGCACCATTCGGACAGGCGCTGGCCGAGGATCAGGCTATCGTCGCCAAGCCGAAGCAGATAGTCGAACCGCGCGGGATCGGCCTCACCCGCCGCCGGCGCGTCGAACGCGCCCGCGGGGCGAGACGTCTCCGCAATCTCCTCGTCCTCGGGACGGATGGGGGGAAGCGACGGAGTCATGCGTTCTCCGGCGTAGGCCGGAGTCCAGTCCAAGGAAAGTGTCTGGGCCCCGGCCTTCGCCGGGGCACAGTCCGCATCATATATGCTTCACTTCGTCCGGGATGTCGTAGAAGGTCGGGTGGCGGTAGATTTTGTCCGCCGCCGGCTCGAACAGCTCGCCCGCCTGCTCAGGGTCGGAGGCGACGATGTCGCTCGACTTCACCACCCACAGGCTCACTCCTTCCAAGCGCCGCGTGTAAGTGTCGCGCGCATGGGCGAGCGCGAGCTTCGAGTCAGGAGCATGAACGCTGCCAACGTGACGATGCGCAAGACCACCCCTGGCACGGACGAATACCTCCCAAAGCGGCCAGTCGGACATTCATTCCTCCCTGCGAGCGAAGCTCGTGGGGAGGTGGCAGGCCGAAGGCCTGACGGAGGGGCCCCTCCACCAGCTACGCTGGTCCCCCTCCCCATCGCTTCGCGATAGGGAGGAATCAGATCGCGCTCAAGCCGCTGCCCGTTCGCGCCGCTTGGCTTCGTAAGCCGCGGCCGCCTCGCGCACCCATGCGCCATCGTCCCAGGCCTTCCGTCGATCGCTCATCCGTTCCTTGGCGACCGGGCCTTCGCCGCGGACCACCGCGTAGAATTCCTCCCAGTCGACCTCGCCGAAATCGTAGCCGCCCTTCTCCTCGTTCCATTTGAGCTCGGGGTCCGGGATTGCGAGGCCGAGGAAGTCCGCCTGCGGTACGGTGATGTCGACGAACTTCTGGCGAAGCTCGTCGTTGGTCTCGCGCTTGATCCGCCAGCGCATCGACTGCGCGGTGTTGGGCGAATTCTCGTCCGGCGGGCCAAACATCATCAAGCTCGGCCACCACCAGCGGTTGAGCGCGTCCTGCGCCATGCGCTTCTGCTCGGCCGTGCCGTTCGCCATGGCGATCATGATCTCGTAGCCCTGGCGCTGGTGGAAGCTTTCTTCCTTGCAGATACGGACCATCGCCCGGGCATAGGGGCCGTAGCTGGTGCGCTGCAGCGGCACCTGGTTCATGATCGCCGCGCCATCGACCAGCCAGCCGATCGCGCCGATGTCGGCCCAGGTCAGGGTCGGGTAGTTGAAGATGGTCGAATACTTCGCCTTGCCCGAGTGGAGCGCCTCGACCATTTGCTCGCGGCTGGTGCCGAGTGTCTCGGCGGCGCAATAGAGGTAGAGGCCGTGGCCGGCCTCGTCCTGCACCTTGGCGAGCAGGATCGCCTTGCGCCTGAGGCTCGGCGCGCGCGTGATCCAATTGCCCTCGGGCAGCATGCCGACGATCTCGCTGTGGGCATGCTGGCTGATCTGCCGGGTCAGGGTGCGCCGATAGGCCTCGGGCATCCAGTCCTTGGGCTCGATGAACTCGTCGGCGGCGACCCGCGCCTCGAACGCCTCGAGCAGCTCGGGGTCCTCGAGGTTCTCGATCTTGGCGCTCTTGTGAAGCTCGGTCGTGTACATGGCTGCGATCTAGTCCCTACGGCCTCAACGTTCAAACATCGACGACCGCTCCGCCGATCGTGCGCGAATAGCCGGTGAACTCGGCGACCGGGCGGCCGTCGGAGGTGCGTACGGCCACGCGGGTGACGCCGCTTCGGCCGGAAGTCGACAGCTCCTCCGCCTCGGCGATCAGAGTCTCGCCTGCCTCGGCGCTGCCGAGGAAGACGATGTTCGCCTGGGCCGCGACGCTGCGCTCGTTCCTGCCGTTGCAGACATAAGCGAAGGCGGTGTCGGCAAGCGCGAACACCATCCCGCCATGGACGGTGCGATGGCCGTTCAGCATGTCGTCGCGCAGCTCCATGCGCAGCCGGCAATAGCCCAATCGCGCTTCCTCGATGACGATGCCCCAGGCCGGGCCGGTGCCTTCATCGGCGAGCATCGCCTGGGCGACGCGGCTGGCGAGTTCGTCGGGGGTCATGGTCGCTCCCCTACCGTCATGCTGAACTTGTTTCAGCATCCATTTTCGGGAAGTGCATTGCGGTGTCGCAATGGGCCCTGAAACGAGTTCAGGGCGACGGGGAGAGAGCGCCATGGCCGATTACGAGACCATCATCGTCGAGCATGCCGGGCCGATCGCCCGGATGACCCTCAACCGCCCCGACCGGCTGAACAGCTTCACCGCCCTCATGCACCAGGAGCTGAAGTCGGCTCTCGACGCCGTGGCATCGGCCCGAGTCATCGTCCTCACCGGCGCCGGCCGCGGCTTTTGCGCTGGCCAGGACCTAAACGACCGCGCCGTCTCGACCACCGGCCATCCGGTCGATCTCGGAGTGACGGTCGAAACCTGCTGGAACCCGCTGATCGTCAAGCTCGTCAGCCTTCCGCAGCCGGTCATCGCCCGGGTCAATGGAGTCGCCGCCGGCGCCGGCGCCAATATCGCCTTGGCCTGCGACCTGGTGGTCGCCGCCCGCTCGGCCAAGTTCATCCAGAGCTTTTCGGCCATCGGGCTGATCCCCGACAGCGGCGGCACGTGGGTCCTCCCCCGCCTGGTCGGCCAGGCGCGAGCGCTCGGCCTGGCGCTGACCGGCGAGCCGCTGCCGGCGGAGAAAGCGGAGCAATGGGGGCTGATCTGGAAATGCGTCGACGACGATGCGCTCGATGGCGAGGTCGACGCGCTGGCCAACAAGCTCGCCGCGCTGCCGCCGCTCGGCCTTGCCGCGACCAAGCAGATGATCCGCGCCTCGTGGAACCACACGCTCGAGCAGGAGCTTCGCCACCAGCGCGACGCGATGCGCCGGCTCGGCTACAGCGAGGATTATCGCGAAGGGGTCGCCGCATTCCTCGAGAAGCGCCAGCCGAACTTCGTCGGGCGATAGGGAGCGTCCCCCTCCCCGGCCGGCGGAATCCGGCGACCGTACCAATGCATCATCCCCATTCCGAGCAGTCGCATGCTGCTTGCGTCGGGGCTGAACTCGACCTGGTAGCCATCGGCGTCCTCGGAACTGACGAAGCGGCCGTTGCCAAGATAGGCGAGCGGCAACTTCATTGACGGCGCCGGCAGCTCGAACCACAAGCGTCCGTCGCGCTCGGCGAAGGTCACCGGCCAACCGTGAACCCCGATGTCGTAACGTCCTGCGAAGCGCGCGCGCTCGCGGTCGCTGAGCGGCACAACGACAGGTTGCGGATCGGCCACGCCGAGCAGCCGCCGGGCGACCTTGCGCTCGATGTGCTCGGCAAAAATGAAGCGGTTGGCCAGAACTGCAATGGTCAGCTGCCGGGCGGGATAATATGCGATCTGCGCGGCAAAGCCGCCGCCGTAGCCGCCGTGGCCCAGGCGCTTCACGCCGTCGGGCGCCACCAGCATGATTCCGAGGCCGTAATCGGCGGCGCTGCCGTCATTCAGTCGGGCTGGCCACGTCATGTCCCCATAGGATTGCGGCGAAACCACCTTCCCGGTCGCCAGCGCCCGAGTCCAGCGCGCGACGTCGATCGCGCTGCCGCAGAATCCGCCCGATGCGCGGAACAGCGCGAAATTCTCCGGCGGGTGCGGTGCGAATACGCCGTCGGACACGACATGACCGCGCGCCTCGCCGCGCGTACGGCCGGGCTGGTTGGGGCAATAGCCGATCGAACTCAGGCCAAGCGGGCGGAAGAGACGCTCGGCCGCGAGCCTGCCGAGCGGCGCACCGCCGGCGCGCTCGGCAATCAACCCGAGCATCAGATAGTTGATGTTGGCATAGGACCATCGTTCGCCCGGCGCGAAATCGGCCGGTGAATGCCGCGCCGCTTCGGCATATTGCGCGAAACCGGTGTCGAGGTTGAACAGGCCCCTAAGCTCGGGCTGAATGAATTCGTCGCGCATCCCGGACGTGTGGTTGAGCAGGTGGCGGATCGTGAGCCCGGGCGGCAACCGGGTGAATTGCGGCAGATGGCCGGCAACGGGATCGTCGAGACCGAGCCGCCCGCGCTCGGTAAGCTGCACGATCAGCGCCGCGACGAACTGCTTGGCGATCGAGCCGAGGGCAAACACCGTCTCCGGGGTCACGGGGTCGGCGCGGCCGGCATCCTCAACCCCAAAGCCGCGAGCGACGATCAGATCGTCGCCGCGAAGCGCAACCAGCGCGACACCAGGGATCTGCTGCTCGGCCATCTCCGCGGCAATGGCGGCGCTCGCCTGTTCGACCCGCGGTGGGCGATCCGAATTCACGCTTGAGCAGCTAGTGGCGAGCAGTAGAAGCATCAGCCGGCAGAGACGCATGGATGCTGTTGTCCATGCGCCGCTGGCGGATGGCAAGCATGTTCGGCCCGCAACGATTCTCGTTCGCGCTGGTTTTGCGCTGGAACAGGGCCTCGAGAAGGACAGCGGATGCAACAGGGAGTCGGCTCGGCCTATGCGCGGCCCGAGGAGCTCGGCGGAGTCGCGCCGGGCGGGATCGTCGACCTGCTGATGGTGGCCGCCTTCGGCGTGATCGGCGCGCCGTTCCTGCTCCGGAGCCTGTACGGCGGCAGCGCCGAGGCGAAAGCGGCACTTCTCGATCGACTGGGTCTGCCGCACGGCGCGCTGCAAAGTCTCGGCGGCTGGTCGGCTGACGTCGGCTTGCTCGAGCGGATCACCGATCACATTGTCCAGCACAGACCGACGACGGTCGTCGAATTCGGCTCGGGCGCATCGACCTTGGTTATCGCGGCAGCGCTCGACCGCGCCGGAGTCGCCAATCCGACCTTCGTCAGCTTCGAGCAGAAAGCGGAGTTCCGCGATTCGACCCGTCATCTCGTCGAATCCTTCGGGCTGCGCGCCGACGTTCGCCACGCCCCGCTGGCCGCCGCACCGCCGCCGTGGGAGGGGCTTTGGTACGATCACCGCCCGGTTCCGTCGCCGATCGACCTGCTCGTCGTCGACGGTCCCCCCTGGCTCATTCACCCCTTCACTCGCGGATCGGCCGAGAGCCTGTTCGACAAGATTCGCATCGGCGGAACGATCATCCTCGACGATGCCGCTCGGCCCGGCGAACGCGTCGTCGCCCGCCGCTGGCGGCGCAACTGGCCGAACTTCGACTTCGCCCTGGAACGGATCGGCAGCAAGGGGGCGCTGGTCGGTCGCAGGCTGCGCTGACCGCTTGCGTCCGGCGCTCCGCGTCGCGATGACGGCGCCAGAGGTGACCCGATGAAAACCCCGCAGCTTCTCAACTATGCCCGCGACCGCTGGATTCCGGGCGACGGCAACCTTGCCGAAATCGCCAGCGCGATCGACGGCGCGCCGGTCGCGCTGACCGGCTCGGGCGGCCTCGACTTCCAGGCGATGCTCGCCCACGCCCGCGACGTCGGCGGCCCGGCGCTCAAGAAGATGACGTTCCACGAGCGGGCGCGGATGCTCAAGGCGCTCGGCCTGGCGATCATGGCGCGCAAGGAGGAATTGTACGAGCTCAATTATTTGACCGGCGCGACCCGCAAGGACGGCTGGATCGACATCGAGGGCGGCGCCGGCACGCTCTTTTCTTTCTCGTCCAAAGGCCGCCGCGAGCTTCCCGACGCGCACGTCCTTCTGGACGGCCAGATCGAGCCGCTGTCGAAAGGCGGCAGCTTCATCGGCCAGCACATCTTCACTCCGCTGCAGGGCGCGGCGGTCCACATCAACGCCTTCAACTTCCCGGTCTGGGGGATGCTGGAGAAGCTCGCGCCGACCCTGCTCGCCGGCGTGCCGGCGATCGTCAAGCCGGCCTCGGCCACCGCTTACCTCGCCGAGGCGGCCTTTCGGGTGATGATCGAAAGCGGCCATCTGCCGCAAGGCGCCGTGCAGCTGATCGTCGGCGGAGTCGGCGACCTGTTCGACCATCTTTCCTGCCAGGACGTGGTCAGCTTCACCGGCTCGGCGTCGACGGCGATGAAGCTGCAGACCCACGAGGTGATTGCCCGCGAATCGGTGCGTTTCATCGCCGAGCGCGACAGCCTGAACGCCTCGGTGCTCGGCCCGGACGCGGCGCCCGGGACGCCGGAGTTCGACCTGTTCGTCCGCGAAGTGGCGATGGAGATGACGGTCAAGGCCGGCCAGAAGTGCACCGCCATCCGCCGCGCCATGGCGCCGGCCGAATATCTCGACGCGGTCGAGCAGGCGCTCGCCGAGCGGCTGGCCAAGACCAAGGTCGGCGACCCGCGCGCCGAGGATACGCGCATGGGGGCGCTGGTCAGCCTCGACCAGAAAGAGGACGTGCGCAAGCGCATCGCCGAGCTCGAGGCCGCCGGAGCGCGGATCGTCGCCGGCGATCCAAGCGCCGAGCCGCCGGTGCCGGGCGGCGCCTTTCTCCCGCCCGTGCTGCTTCGCGCCGACGATCCCTGGGGGACCGACGCTGTCCACGATTGCGAGCCGTTCGGCCCGGTGTCGACGATCATGCCTTATCGCGATCTCGACGACGCCGTGGCGCTCGCCAATCGCGGCCGCGGCAGCCTTGCCTTGTCGCTGTTCACCCATTCGCCCGAGGCCGCCCGCGACTTCGTCCGCGGCGCCGCCGCCTTCCACGGCCGGATGCTGGTCATCGACCGCACCAACCACAAGGAATCCACCGGCCACGGCTCGCCCTTGCCGGTCCTGGTCCACGGCGGCCCGGGACGCGCCGGCGGCGGCGAGGAGATGGGCGGGATCCGCGGAGTCACCCATTACATGCAGCGCACCGCCATCCAGTCGTCGCCGGCGATGATCGCGGCGATCTCCGGCCAGTTCATCGCCGGCTCGCCCAAGCGAGAGATCTCGACCCACCCCTTCCGGCTGAAGATGAGCGAGCTCGATATCGGCGATACGCTCTACACCAAGAGCCGCACCGTCAGCATCGAGGACATCGAGCATTTCGCCCACTTCACCGGCGATACCTTTTACGCCCACATGGACGAGGAAGCGGCCAAGGCATCGCCGATCTTCGAGGGCCGGGTCGCCCACGGCTATCTGATCCTGAGCTTCGCCGCCGGGCTGTTCGTCGATCCCGATCCCGGACCGGTGCTGGCCAACACCGGTCTTGAGAATCTGCGCTTCCTGACGCCCCTCTATCCCGGCGATTCGATGCGGGTCGAAGTCACCGTCCGCTCCAAGTCGCTGAAAAGCGAAGAGACCGGGGTGGTCCGCTGGGCAGTCGAAATCTTCAACCAGAAGGACGAGCTGGTCGCCACCTACGACCTTCTGACCGAGAACGTGCCCTAAGCGCAGGAACGCCGCTTTCATCCCGTTCGTTTCTCATGGGAATTCCAGCAAGGGAGACGGCGATATGAAAATCAGCGAAATTATGAGCCGCGACGTTCGCACCGTGAAGCCTGACCAGACGGCGCAGGAAGCCGCCTCGTTCATGCTCCGCGAGGACGCGGGGTCCATGCCGGTGACCGACGGCGAACGGTTGGTCGGGATGATCACCGACCGTGACATCGCGGTTCGCGGCGTTGCCGAAGGCCTCGGCCCGGACACCCCGGTGCGCGAGCTGATGTCGAGCGGCGTGATCTGCGCGCGCATCGACGAGGATGTCGAGGATGTCGCCAGCAAGATGAGCAGCGCGCAGGTGCGACGCCTGCCGGTGATCGACGAGGACGAGAATCTCGTCGGCATCGTCAGCCTCGGCGACCTCAGCCGCGAAGCTGGAGGCGAAGCCGCGCATTACGCGCTCGACGGAGTCAGCGAGCCCGGCGGCCAGCATCAGCAGTAGGGGTCATTGCGAGGAGCGTTAAGCGACGAAGCAATCCAGAAAGTCGCAGGATTGCTTCCCCCCGGATCGAATCCGGGGTCGCAATGACGATCAGCGTCCGCCCAATCCCCGGATCGCCTGATCGACGAGGGCCTGGTCGGCTTGCTCGTCGTGGCGGCTGGCAATCAGCCGCGCCGCGGCGCGGGTCGCGGCATCGGCGGCGATGGCGCGCACCTCGTCCACTGCGGCGCGCTCCTCGGCCGCGATCTTCTCTTCGGCCATTCGGGTCCGGCGCTCGACCAGCGCCTCGGCATCGGTTTTCGCCTTGGCGACGATCTGGTCGGCCTCGCCCCGGGCGCGCTCGAGCATCGCTGCAGCCTCAGCCTCTGCCGCCGAGGCCCGCGCAACATATTCGGCCTTCAGCGCCTCGGCTTCCTTGCGCAGGGACTCGGCCTCGGTGAGCTGGTCGCGGATCAGGGCGATCTTGGAATCGAGCGCCCGTCCGATCGCTTGCGGGACTTTCTTCCAGATGATGATGGCGATGACGGCCAGCATCGCCAGCGAGATGAACCAGGGCGCTTCGACCAGACCGAACGCCTTGGGCGCCGGAGCGTGACCGTTGTCGTGCTGGACCGTCGCGGCCGCCTCGGGATGCGGCGCCGGATCGCCCGGCAGAACGGGATGGGGCTCAGACATTCAGCTCTTCCTTGACCGCTGCAGCCGCCCGATCGCGCTCGACCTCGAGCCCGGTCAGCTTGCCGACCAACTGCTGCGCGGCATCGACCGCAACCGCCTCGATCTCGGCCCTGGCCGCTTCCCGCGCCTCGCGGATTCGCGCCTCGGCAGCCTCGGTCCTGGCGGCGATCGCATCGGCCGCCTTGCGCACCCTTTTCTCGGTTTCCTTGGCGGCCGACTGCTTGGCTTCCTGGGTTAGCCGGGCAACGTCGGCACGAACCGAGTCGATGCGCGCGCGATAGGCCTCTTCGGCCTCGTCGGCCTCGGCGCGAGCGCGCTGCGCCAACTCGAGATCCTCGGCGATCTTCTGCTCGCGCGCCTCGACCGTCGACTGGATCTTCGGGATCATGCCCCGGCCGATCCCGAAATAGAGGAGCCCGAACACCACCAGCAGCCAGAACAGCTGGGAGGTGAAGATGTACGGTAGTTGCTCGAGTTGAGGCATGGGGCGTCCCGATCAGGCGCGCGGCGCGTGAAGGTCGATCAGCGCGCGTAGAGGATGATCATCGCCACGGCGAACGCGATCAGGCCGAGAAGCTCGGCGGCGGCGAAGCCGATGAACAGGCGCCCCTGCTGGCCGTCGGCCGCGGCCGGGTTGCGGAGCGCGCTCTCGAGGAACGAGCCGAACACGTTGCCGACGCCGATCGCGGCGGCGCCGACGCCGATGGCGGCCAGGCCGGCACCGATGACTTGTGCGGAAGCGAAGTCCATTTGGGTAACTCCTTGCTTGAAACTAGTGAAGGTTGATGGCGTCGTTGAGGTAGAGCGAGGTCAGAAGCGCGAACACATAGGCCTGGATGGCCGAAACCAGCAGCTCGAGCGCGGTGACTCCGACGATGAACAGGAAGCTGAGCGCGCCGACGCCCCAGCCGATCGCGCCGCCGTTGAGGCCATTGACGATGAAGCTTCCGAACACTTCCATCAGGATGTGGCCGGCGATCATCGCCACGAACAGTCGAAGGCCGAGGCTGAAGGGGCGCACCATGAACGAGATGAACTCGATCAGCGCGATCAGCGGCACCATGACGATCGGCGTCCCGTGCGGGATGAACAGCTTGAAGAAGCCGAGCTTGTGCCGCCAGAAGCCGATGATCAGCACGAGGCTGAAGCTCATCACGGCAAGGACGCCGGTGATGCTGAAATGGCTGGTGGTGGTGAAGGCGTGCTGCCCGGGGATGATCGCCAGCGGCATCAGGCCGAGCAGGTTGGCGACGAGGATGAAGGTGAACAAAGAGAAGATGTAGGGGGTGAACTTGCGTCCTTCGGGGCCGATGTTCACCCGCACCATATTGTCGATGAAGTTGGTCAGTCCCTCGACCGCCATCTGCCAGCGGCCGGGCACCAGCTCGCGCTTCATGCCCATCGCCATGAAGGCGAAGATGATGAGCAAAGTCACCATCATCCAAGCGGCGCTGTTGGTGAAGCTGATGTCGTAACCGGCCAGCTCGAGCGGAACCAGAGGCTCCACCGTGAACTGGTGCATCGGGTCGATCTTGCCTTCTTCGACCGCCACTTGCCCTTACACCCTTCTTTACGACGACTCGCCGGACCCGTTGCCCGGGGGAGTCCTGGAAATCCTCATGACGTTCCTCACGCCGACGCCGAACCCGACGAACAGCATGATCAAGAACCACAGCGGAAAGGTCCCGAACAGGCTGTCCAGGCCCCATCCGATCAGCCCGCCGCCCGCCGGAGCACCGATGAGGTGACCGAACAGCTGCTGCGCGATCCGGCCGGTCGGATCCGGCTGCGGCTTGTAAGTCCTTTCCGCCTCCACCTGCTGCGCCCGTTCGATCCGCTTTTCGAGCGAATCGATTCGCGCGTCGGGTGGAAGCCTTGAGTTGTCCTGCCCGGTTTCGTCCGTCGTCATGCCCGCCTCCCTGTGCGTTGCCCCGGCCCAACGACAAGGGGATGCAAGGGACATGGGACATGGCGGCATCGGAGGCCGCCGAGGCGCGGCCCCTTTATGAACGGGGCCGGGGATAGTCAACCGCTGCAGTGCAGCAGCGGCGCAATCAGCCGCAGTAGCTCGGCACCGGCGCCGGCTGGCCGGCCTCGCGCCGTCGCCATACGCCGTCGGAAAGCATGTAGGCCTCCCCGACCGCGATCCTCGCCAGCAGCCGGCAGCCGGCCGTGATCCCGACTTCCTGCGGGCTGGCGCTGCGCTGGTAGGCGAGGTTACTGTAGAGCGCGCGCCGCCGGATGTTGATCGCCTCGACCTGGCGGCGAAGGGTTGCGGGCGGAGCGACGACGAAGCCGAGATAGCCGTCGAAACGCTCGCCGACCTGGCCCGCCTGGCGCGCGGCAATGACCGATGAGACTGGCATCTGCGCCGGCGCCGGCGCGGCGGCGAGCGCCAGCAGCCCGGAGAGGAGGAACGTTCGCAATCTCATCGCGGAGTCTGCGGGAAGGCGTCCGGGTTCTGCTGGATCAACTGTTCGACGTCGCGCTGCAGCCGGACCAGCACTTCCTGGCGGATGTCGACGTTGAGGTTGATCTCGATCGGCCGCTCCGGCGGCTTGACCGTGATGCATCCGGTAAGGGGCGCGGACAGCATTGTCGCCCCGATCGCGACGGTAATTCGGCGAAGTCTCGGCTTACGCATGGCTCATCTCTCAGCTGGCGGGGGATTAACGACGACAGGCTCGCCCGGTGGCGTCTGCGTCTGAGTCTCTTTTTCTTCGCGAATCCGGACCTCGGTGACGATGCCGGGCACCTCGTCGAGCGGACGCGGGAGAACGTCGTTGACGATCGCCCGCGGGTCGCGGAACGAGCGGGCGGTGGCGATCAGCGCCCGGAGCGGGCCGCGGATCTGGATGTTCAGCTTGAGCGGCAGCTTGGCCAGCGCCCGGCGCAGGATGCCGGGCGCGTAATTCTGGCCGAATGCCGCCCCGTCGATGTTCATCCGGATCAGGAACTCGCCGTCGAGCTCGCCGTCGAGCCGAACGATCATCGAATTGAACTCAACGTCGCGGAACGCGTCGAAGGCGATCCCGCCGACCATTCCGAGGTTCGCCCGGTTGACCGAGCCGGTGTAGGCGAGGCTTCCGCCCGGAGGCCGCGAATCGAGCCGGCCGCCGACGATCCGTCCGCCGCGCTCGTCGAAGATCATCGGCAGGACGCCGTCGAACGTTCCGTGCACCTCGAAATCGCCGAGCTCGAGCGAATTGACGAAGGTCTGGGCATCGAGGCCGATGACCTCGAACGTCAGGCGTTTCGCGCTCGGCGCGCCGAAGTTGAGTATGGTCTCGCGCAGGATCAGGCGGCCGCCCATGAACGGCCATTCGCCGCGCTCGATCTTGACCAGCTGGTCGGGCAGCAGCTGGTAACGGATCACTCCGTTCTCGACGAGGATGCCGGGATTGACGGTCTCGACCGTCAGCACCTGGCCGGGCGGCGTCGTCAGACCGAGGAGATCGTCGAAGTTGATGGTGCCGCGAAGGCCGGTGACCGGGCCGAACGGAGCGGCGAGATCCATTCGGGGAATCGTGAACTGGCCGGTCGAGCTGACCTGGCCACCGCCCGTCCAGTCGATCCTGCCGCGCCCGAAGATCGTCCCGTTGACCAGCGCCACCACGCCTTCGGTCAGGCGAGTGATCTCCTCGGGCTGGAGATTGGGGCCGAAGGTTATGCCGGGAACGTCGAGGTTGGCGTGGCCTACACCGGTTTCGAGCCGGTGGCCGACGCTGACGTTGGTGACCAGCGTGCCGGTTGCCGGATGCCGCAGGCTGCCGGTCGCGGTGATGATGTCGCTGTCGACCAGCCTGAAGACGAAATCGTTGCTGCGCAGCGGGTAGAAGCGCGGCTCCTCATGGCGATCGGAAACCGTGATCGCGCCGCGCATGGTCAAATCGCCGCCACGCACATGCCAGTTGCCGCTGCCCTCGCTGACCAGCAAGGGGACGTTGCGGATGACGGCGTCGGCGCCGGCGAAGGTGCCGGTGACGCCGGGGCCGGCGAAAGTGCCGGACAGGCGCTGGGCATCGAAGCGTACCGGCGAACCGACCGGCCCCAGCCGCGACCGGAGGTTAGACAGGGCGAAGTCCTCCCCGCGGACCCGGGCGGTGGCGGCTTCGATCCTCAGCGGCGTGCCGCCGAGGGCTCCGGCGAACACCGGCCGGTTCACCCGGGCATTGACCTGGAGCGGACCGGACGGCGGCTGGTAGAGGATTGCGGGGCCGTCCGGGCAGACCGGCAGGCGGGTCGGCCCGAGCTCCAGGCCGCGGAACTGGAGGTAGCTGACCCGCGCCTCGACGCAGTCCGGGCCGACGGCGACGCTTCCCGACGCTGCGAAGCGGGCGTTGATCGGCAACCTGAGGCCGCGCACCCGCCCCTGCGGGAACGGGCCGTCGAGCTCGACGATGGTGTCGATGTTCGCCGAACCGTCAGACCCGGCGGCAAAGCGGATCGGCGCCATTGCCAGCCGCGAGGCGCCGACTCGATAGGGCGCGAATTCGGCGACCCCGCTCATCGGCGCCCCGCTGCGCGGGTGGCGAATCACTACGCGCCCGGTCGGAAGACCGCCGCCGGCCATCTGCAGCCGGCCGTCGATCCGGACCCTGCCGGACGGCCAGTAATAGGTAATTCCGTCGCCCCCCGAGACGCTGATCCGCCCGCCGGTCGGACTGACGACGTTGGCGTCCTCGACGCGCGCTCCGCCGCCGCCGGGGAAGTTGACCATCCGGATCCCGCCCGACGCGGTGAAATTCTGGGTCGTGCTCCGGATCGCATTGTTCATTGCCGTCGCCACCGGGCCCAATGGCGTATTCCGGGCGGCCGCGAGTATGCCGGTCACCGGCGCGAGCATCGACTGGTCGAGAGTGGCGTTCTCGGCCGCATAGTCTCCGACCATGACGAGAGTGCCGCCGGTGATGCCGAGACGGTAATCGCCTTCCAGGCGGGTCCGTTCGGCATGGATGACCGCCAGGCGCGACCGCTGGGCGGAGAGGTCGAGCGAACCGTAAGTCGCGTCGGGATTGCCGCGAAACGTCAGCCGCCCGACGAATGCGGCCAGGCCGTTCTCGCCGGCAACCAGCCTCTGGATGGCCATTCGCCCCCTGCCCTCATATTGAGTGAACGCCTCATTGAACCGGGCATCCACGTCCAGGCGCGGTCGATCCATGACGAACTGCGCGGCGGGGCAGACCATTCGATCCACCGAGACCGGCCCCTGGATATGCGGGCGGCGCGCCACGACTTCGACCCTGGCGAGGGTATGCATGTTGGAGAGCCGGCATTGTCCGGGCGCGAGCGACGGGCTGGCCACCGCCAGCCGCCCAGTGAAGCCGCCGGTCAGATTGCCGGTTCCCTCGACCGCCACTCCAAACGGCCCATAAGGCGTGGCGAGGGCGATACTGCTGTCGGCGACGTCGAGGACGATGTCGGGGAGCTCGAACGGCTGATCAGTCGGCGGCGGCAGCAGCCGGTCGATCTGGCCCCAGCTCACGCGGCCCTCGGTCAGCCGGCCGCGAAGCCGCACTCCACGCCCGACGATCCGATAGACCTGGAAGCTGCCATCGAGGCGGATGCGGATCTGGATCAGCGCGTAACGGGCGACGAGATCGGGGCGGCTCGGATCGCCGATCACCAGGTTGCGGACTTGCTGGGTGCGCAACCCGACGCGGTCGAGCTGGTAGGTCGCTTCGACCCCGCGGTTACGGAACTCGCGTTCGAGGATGTTGCTGACGATCGGTCGCCTGGCGATCCACAGCGCCGCAAGGAGACACAGCAACACCAGCAGCAGCGAGAGCGCGACGATGGTGGTGACACGGCGCAGCGTCCATCGTCGCCGACGGACGATCGTCCCCGACCGGTCCGCCGGCGGCTCGTCGCCTGCATCGCCGCGCCACTCACCCATCGGCAGCTACAAACCCTCGCCAATGACTGCCGTTCCGTTGGCGGCACGATCGCTGTTCCGCACCTGCAATTGATTGCCTTCCAGATCGGTGCCGGTTCGACTATCGTCGATGGTGCTCGGCCGGTCGCAAGGGGGCGACATGCAGGGCGATGTCAGCAGGATTGGTCAAGGTTCGCAAGGCCACCGGGCGCGGCTCCGCGAGCGAATGTTCGACGGCGGGCCGAAAGCCCTGCTCGACCATGAGCTGGTCGAATATCTCCTTGCCCTGGCCATTCCCCGCCGCGACACCAAGGCCCAGGCCAAGGCGCTGATCGCCCAGTTCGGCGGCATCGGCCCTTTGCTTTCCGCCGACGCCGCGACGCTGAGGCGCGAGGGCCTGAGCGACGGGGTCGTCGCCGCCCTCAAGATCGCCGAGGCGACGGCGCTGCGCCTGCTCGAAACGCGGATCGAAGGGCGGCCCATCCTGTCGAGCTGGGACGCGCTCGGCGATTACCTCCAGGCGGCTATGGCCCACTCGCCCGTCGAGGAGGTGCGCGTGCTGTTCCTCAATTCCAAGAACATGCTGCTCGCCAACGAAAGCATGTGGCGCGGCTCGGTCGACGAGGCAGCGGTCCATGTCCGCGAGGTAATCAGCCGCGCGATCGCGCTCGGCGCGACCGCGATCATCATCGTCCACAATCACCCGAGCGGAGACCCGACCCCGTCGAGCCAGGACATCCGCCTCACTCGCGACCTGGTCGAGGCGGGCCGGCACATGAAGATCATTGTCCACGACCACGTCATCGTCGGCGCCCAGGGCCGCACCAGCATGCGGGCTCTGGGACTGATTTGATGCTTTGAGGCTTCCCTGCTAGCCGCGCAGGCCATGGTCCCGCGCTATTCCCGCCCCGAAATGACCGCCATCTGGTCAGCCGAAAACCGCTACCGGATCTGGTGGCGGATCGAGGTGTTCGCGGCCGAAGCGATGGGCGAGATCGGCATGATCCCGGCCGAGGACGCCCGCACGATCCGCAAGGCCTATGACGAAGGCGCGCTCGGCGACATCGACATCGCCGCCATCGACGCGATCGAAGCGGTGACCAGGCATGACGTCATCGCCTTCCTGACCTGGGCCGGCGACAAGCTCGGGCCCGAGCGGCGCTGGCTCCACCAGGGCATGACCAGCTCCGACGTGCTCGACACGGCGCTGGCGGTGCAGCTGAAGCAGGCCGCCGACCTGCTGCTGACCGACCTCGACGCGCTGCTGGATGCGCTCAAGCGCCGCGCCTTCGAGCACAAGCTCACCCCGACCATTGGCCGGAGCCACGGCATCCATGCCGAGCCGACCACGTTCGGCCTGAAGCTCGCGCAGGCCCACGCCGAATTCGCCCGCAACCGTCATCGCCTGGTCGCGGCGCGCGAGGAAATCGCCACCTGCGCCATCTCGGGCGCGGTCGGCACCTTCGCCAATGTCGACCCGCGGGTCGAGGCCCATGTCGCCGAGCAGCTCGGCCTGACGCCCGAGCCGGTCTCGACCCAGATCATCCCGCGCGACCGCCACGCCGCCTTCTTCGCCACCCTCGCCGTCATCGCCTCGTCGATCGAGCGGCTGGCGGTCGAAATCCGCCACCTGCAGCGCACCGAGGTGCTCGAGGCGGAGGAATATTTCGCGCCCGGCCAGAAGGGCAGCTCGGCAATGCCGCACAAGCGCAATCCGGTGCTGACCGAGAATCTCACCGGCCTTGCCCGAATGGTCCGCGCCTATGCGCTTCCGGCGATGGAGAATGTCGCTTTGTGGCACGAGCGCGACATTTCCCATTCGTCGGTCGAGCGCTTCATCGGCCCCGACGCGACCATCACCCTCGACTTCGCCCTCGCCCGCCTGACGCAGGTGATCGACAAGCTGGTCGTCTATCCCGAGCGCATGCGGAAAAATCTCGACCGGATGGGCGGCCTCGTCCATTCGCAGCGCGTTCTGCTCGCCCTTACCCAGGCGGGCCTCAGCCGCGAGGATTCCTACGCCCTCGTCCAGCGCAACGCGATGAAGGTGTGGGAATCGGACGACGAGCTCCAGCTGCTCGACCTGCTCAAGGCCGATCCCGAGGTCACTTCGCGGCTAGGCGCGGACGAGCTCGAGCAGCTGTTCGACCTCGATCACCATCTGAAGCACGTCGACACCATCTTCGGGCGGGTGTTCGGAAATGCGGCAACAAGCGGCTGAGTCTTTTCCGGTAAACGTTTTGTTTTCAGATGTTTTTCGTTTTATGTTGCCGGCGGGGCAGTGGGGGACAGCGTGGAAGTGACCGGCGCGACCGAAGTTGGCGACGCTCCAGCGGCGGAAGCCCGGCGCGAGCAATCGACCCAGTCGTGGGGCGCCCTTCTCCTGCTGTCGCCGGATTGGCGGATTGACGGAGCATCGGCCAACGCCGGCGAATATCTCGGAGTCGCCCCGGACGAACTGCTTGGGCGGCCGATGGCGTCAATCCTCAGTCCGGCCGCGGTCCACGCCATCCGCAACCGCTTCGCTTTGCTCGGCGGCAGCGGCGGCAGCGAACGCCTGTTCGGCCTCGCACTCAGCGACGGCGGCCGCCCGTTCGACCTGCTGCTTCGCCTTGCCGGCTCCAAGGCGGTGGTCGAAGTCTTTCCCGCCGCGGACACGGAAGGCATCGACGTTGCGGCAATGGTCGCTCGAATGGCCGGCTGGATCGACGGGGCCGAGGGGGTTTCCCAGCTCGGCGAGCGCGCCGCCCATGCCGTTCGCGGCGTCACCGGCTGCGACAGCGTCAGCATCTGGAAAGCGAGGGGCGCTGCCGCGCCTCAGCCAATCGCCTGCTACGCCCGGACCGGTTTCGAATGCCCGCCCGCGCCTCGCGGCGCGCTGCCGGGGCAGGTTCAGTTCGTCGGCGCCTGCAGAGCCGAGCCGCAGCCTTTGCTCCTCCGCGACGGCGCTCGCCCGCCCGACTTCTCGGAATCGCTGCTCGCCAGCGACGTCTCGTCGTTTCGGGATTATGTTTGCAGCAACAACGGCGCCTCCGGCTTCCTGCAGCCGGTGATGCATTCGCGCGGGATCTGGGGCTGGATCACCGGCCTGCATCGCCACGAGCGGTCGATCCCCCTCGCCCGGCTCTCGGTGCTTGAATTGTTCGCAAGGCTGCTCGCGTCCGAAGTCCGCCGGCTGGAGCCCTAGCCTAGGACTGGAACATCTCCCGGATGCGGGAGAAGAAGCCCTTCGCCGCCGGGCATTCGTCGCCGGTCTCGGTCGCCCGGAACTCCTCGAGCAGCTTCTTCTGCTTGGCTGACATCTTCGTCGGCGTTTCGACCAGGATCCGGGCGACGAGGTCGCCGCGGCCGCGGCCGTTGAGCACGCTCATCCCGGCGCCGCGGTGGCGCAGCTGCTCGCCGGATTGAATGCCGGCCGGGATCTTGATCTCGATCCGGTTGCCGTCGATCCCCGGCAGGCTGATCGACCCGCCGAGTGCCGCGGTGGTGAAGCTGACCGGGCATTCGGCGATCAGGGTCGTTCCGTCGCGGCCGTAAATCGGATGGCGCTTGAGGTGGACGAAGATGTAGAGGTCGCCGCTCGGGGCATTGCGCACCCCGGCCTCGCCTTCCCCCGCCACCCGGATGCGGGTGCGCTCGTCGACGCCCGCCGGGACCTTGACGGTCAGCTTGCGGCGCTTGAGCTCGCGTCCCTCGCCGCCGCACGAGGCGCAGGGGTCGGCGATCACTTCGCCGCTGCCGCGGCATGACGGGCAGCCGCGCTCGACGACGAAGAAGCCCTGCTGGGCGCGGACCTTGCCGACGCCGCCGCAGGTCCCGCAGGGCCGGGCGCATCGCTCGGCACTGGCGCAGCCGCGGCCGGCACAGCGTTCGCACTGGGCGAGCGCCTCAACGTTGATCACCGCTTCCTTGCCGGCGAACGCTTCCTCGAGGCTGAGTTCGAGGTCGTAGCGAAGGTCGGCGCCGCGCGCGGCGTTGGCTCGCCCCGCGCGCTGGTCCATGAAGTCGCCGAAGATCGACGAGAAGATGTCGGAAAAGCCGTCGAAGCCGCCGAACGGGTCCTGGCCGCCGCCGTTCTGGAACGCCGCCTTGCCGAACCGGTCGTAAGCGGCGCGCTTCTGCGGGTCCTTCAAACAGTCATAGGCTTCGTTGATGGCCTTGAACCGGGCTTCGGAATCCTTGCAGCCGTTCTTGCGGTCGGGGTGATGTTCCTTGGCCAGCCGGCGGTAGGCGGCCTTGATGGTGCCGTCGTCCGCGCCTCGCGGAACCCCAAGCAGTTCATAATAGTCCTGCTCGACCATCACCTTCCCCCTATCGTCACCCCGGCGAAAGCCGGGGTCCAGTCATGCTCAGCTGGATTCCGGCTTTCGCCGGAATGACGATTCATATTCACCCCTGCTTCTGCTCGTCCTCGACTTCGGAGAATTCCGCGTCGACGACTTCTTCTTCGGCCGGCTGGGCCTCGGCAGTCGCATCAGCGCCGGCAGATTCGCCCTGCGGTGCCGCCTCGGCCTGCTGCGCCTTGTAGATCGCCTCGCCGAGCTTCATTGCCGACTGGGTGAGCGCCTGAGCCTTCTGGGTCATCTGGTCGGGATCGCCGGATTCGACGGCGCTCTTGGCGTCGGCGATCGCCGTCTCGATCTCCGACTTCACTTCCGGCGAGACCTTGTCGCCATGCTCGGCGAGCTGGCGCTCGGTCGAGTGGATCAGGCTCTCAGTGTTGTTCTTGGCCTCGGCCGCGGCCCGCCGCTTCTTGTCCTCCTCGGCGAACTGCTCGGCCTCCTTGACCATCTTGTCGATGTCGTCGTCGTTGAGCCCGCCCGACGCCTGGATTCGGATCTGCTGCTCCTTGCCGGTGCCCTTGTCCTTTGCGGACACGTTGACGATGCCGTTGGCGTCGATGTCGAACGTCACCTCGATCTGCGGCACTCCGCGCGGCGCGGGCGGGATTCCGACCAGGTCGAACTGCCCGAGCAGCTTGTTGTCCGCCGCCATCTCGCGCTCGCCCTGGAAGACACGGATGGTGACCGCGCTCTGATTGTCGTCGGCGGTCGAGAACACCTGGCTCTTCTTGGTCGGGATGGTCGTGTTGCGGTCGATCATCCGGGTGAATACGCCGCCGAGGGTCTCAATGCCGAGCGACAGCGGAGTGACGTCGAGCAGAAGCACGTCCTTGACGTCGCCCTGCAGAACGCCGGCCTGGATGGCGGCGCCCATGGCGACGACCTCGTCCGGATTGACTCCGGTGTGCGGCTCCTTGCCGAAGAAGTCCTTCACCACTTCGCGGACTCGCGGCATCCGGGTCATTCCGCCGACCAGAACCACCTCGTCGATTTCCTTGGCCGAAATGCCGGCGTCCTTGATCGCCTTGCGGCAAGGCTCGAGCGTCCGGTCGATGAGGTCGCCGACCAGTTTCTCGAGGTCGGCGCGGCTGATCGTCTCGACGAGGTGCAGCGGCGTCGTCGTCCCGCCTTCCATGCGGGCGGTGATGAACGGCTGGTTGATCTCGGTGGTCGAGGCCGACGACAGCTCGATCTTGGCCTTCTCGGCGGCTTCCTTGAGCCGCTGCAATGCCAGCCGGTCGGTGCGAAGGTCGATGCCTTCCTTCGCCTTGAACTTGTCGGCGAGGTAATCGACGATCTTGGCGTCGAAATCCTCACCGCCGAGGAAGGTGTCGCCGTTGGTCGACTTCACCTCGAACACGCCATCGCCGATCTCGAGAATCGAGATATCGAACGTGCCGCCGCCGAGGTCGTAGACGGCGATCGTCTTGCCGTCCTGCTTCTCGAGCCCGTAGGCGAGCGCGGCAGCGGTCGGCTCGTTGATGATCCGAAGCACCTCGAGCCCGGCGATCTGGCCGGCGTCCTTGGTCGCCTGGCGCTGCGCATCGTTGAAGTAAGCGGGGACGGTGATCACCGCCTGGGTGACGGTCTCGCCAAGATAGGCCTCGGCGGTCTCCTTCATCTTCTGCAGGATGAAGGCGGAAATCTGCGACGGGCTATAGTCCTTGTCGCCGGCGTTGACCCAGGCGTCGCCGTTTGGTCCGCGCGTGATCTTGTACGGGACGAGCTCCATGTCCTTCTTGGTCACCGGGTCGTCGAAGCGGCGGCCGATCAGGCGCTTGACCGCGAATACCGTATTGTCGGGGTTGGTGACCGCCTGGCGCTTGGCCGACTGGCCGATCAGCCTCTCGCCGTCCTTGGTGAAAGCGACGACGGACGGGGTGGTGCGTGAACCTTCGACATTCTCGATGACCTTGGGCTTGCCGCCTTCCATGACAGCGACGGCGCTGTTGGTGGTGCCCAAGTCGATACCAATCACCTTGGCCATATCGTTTCCCTTCATGCCCCTGTCTTCGGCCCTTGCTCAAGAAGCAGCCGGAAGTTGATTTCGGCGGCGATATAGGGGGCGATCACGCAACGACAAGGATTGCAGCGCCGTCTTGCCAGTCGCCGTTTTCTTCGCTCAATCAAGGGTGAAGGGGGGACGAGTGGAAGCGCTGGCGAGTGGGTCCTGGCTGACGCACGACAGGGTGCGACGGGTGGCAGTGGTCGCAGCGCTCGCCTGGCTTGCGGCGCTCGCCTGGCTGTTCGGAATGTCGAGCGGCACGCTCGACGCGCTCGGCCGGCCGCTCGGAACCGATTTCTCCAACGTGTGGACGGCCGGTCTCATGGCGAACGACGGCCGTTCGGCCGAGGTGTGGGATTGGCCGTCGCATTTCGCGGTCCAGCAGGCGCTCCACGGCAAGTCCGACGTCGACCTGTTCGGCTGGCACTACCCGCCGCCTTTCCTTCTGGTCGCATCCGGCCTTGCGTTTCTCCGCTACGTTCCCGCGCTGGTCGTCTGGCAACTGGCGACGCTGATCCCGTTCGCGGTCATGATACAGCGGCTGGTGCCGGGCAGGGACATATTGCTTCTCACTTTCGCGGCGCCCGTGACCCTGATTTGCCTGGCGCATGGGCACAACGGTTTCCTAACCGCGCTCCTGCTCGGCGGCGGCCTGCTTCTGCTTGACCGGCGGCCGCTCGTTGCCGGCCTGCTGTTCGGCTGCCTGATCTACAAGCCGCAGTTCGGGCTCATCTTCCCGATCCTGCTCGTTGCCGGCGGCCATTGGCGTGCGATCGCCGGCGCCTTCATCTCGGCCGGCCTGCTGGTTGCCTTGACGCTGGCCATCTGGGGATGGCCGGTGTGGCAGGCATTCTTCGACTCGATGGCTTTGACTCGCGAAATCGTCATCGAGGAGGGGCGTACCGGCTGGCACAAGATCATGAGCCCGTTCGCCGCGGCGCGGATGTGGGGTTCACCCATTCCGGCGGCATGGGCCGCCCAGCTCGTCTTCACCCTTGCGGCGATGGCCGCGGTCGCCTGGCTGTCGCGGCGGCGTGACGCGCCCGAGCTGCGCAATGCGCTGGTCTGCGCGGCTGTGGTCATCGCGACCCCTTATGTGCTCGACTACGATCTGGTGGTGCTTCTGCCGGCGCTCGCCTGGCTGTGGATCGACGGCCGGAAGAACGGCTTCCTGCCGTGGGACGCGAGCGCAATGGCGCTGGTCTGGTTCGCCCCGCTGGTCGCCCGCGCTGTCGCCCAATTGACCTTGGTGCCATTGGGCCTGGTCAGCGCGCTGCTCGTCGCCGCGATCGCCCTTCGCCGCGCCTCGGTCAGGGCATCGCCATCCCGCCGTTCACATGCAGTGTCTGGCCGGTGACATAGCCGGCTTCGCGGCTGGCGAGATAAACGCAGGCGGCGCCGATGTCCTCGCCGCTGCCCATCGTGCCCAAGGGGATGCGCGACAGGATGGTGTCGCGCTGCTGGTCATTGAGGGCATCGGTCATCGCCGAGGCCATGAAGCCAGGAGCGATGCAATTGGCGGTGATCCCGCGGCTCGCCAGCTCCTGCGCGACCGCCTTGGTCATGCCGATCAGCGCCGCCTTGGACGCGACATAATTGGCCTGGCCGGGATTGCCGGTCACTCCGACCACCGAGGTCACCGAGATGATCCGGCCGAAGCGCGCCTTCATCATCGGCTTGGCCGCTGCCCGGACCAGGCGGAACGCCGCCTCCAAGTTCACCCGGATAACCTCTTCGAATTCCTCGTCTTTCATCCGCATCAACAGGTTGTCGCGGGTGATGCCCGCATTGTTGACGAGGATGTCGAGCCTGCCACCGAGCGCCTCCACCGCCTGCGGCACGAGGCTGTCGACCGCCGCGCCTTCCGACAGGTTGCACGGCAGCGCGACATGGTCGCCGCCCAATTCGCCGCGGAAGCGCTCGAGCTTGTCGGCATTGCTTCCCGACAGCGCCAGCCGCGCGCCCTGCCCGCTCAGCGCTTTGGCGATGGCTGAGCCGAGCCCGCCCGAAGCCCCGGTCACCAGCGCGGTCATTCCGGACAAGTCGAACATCATGCGATCTCCTTCGCCAGCGCCTCGATGTCCTCGATGGAGACGACGCTGGTCACCCGGGCGTCGGGCGCGATGCGCTTGACCATCGGGCCGAGCACCTTGCCGCCGAGCTCGACGAATTCCTCCACCCCGGCCTCACCCATCGCCGCGACGCTTTCCCGCCAGCGGACCATGCCGGTCACCTGCTCGACCAGCAGGCCGCGGATGGTGTCCGGGTCGCTCTCCGGCCGCGCCATCACGTTGGCGACCACCGGCACTGCCGGCTCGTCGAGGACGACATAGGACAAGGCGTCGCGCATCGCCTCGGCCGCCGGCTGCATTAGCGGGCAGTGGAAGGGCGCCGACACCGGCAAAGGCACCGCCCTTTTGGCGCCCATTTCCTTCGCCAGCTCGATCGCCCGGTCGATCGCGCCCTTGTGGCCTGAAATCACGACCTGCGAGGGATCGTTGTCGTTGGCGACCGTGCACACCTGGCCCTGCGCGGCTGCCTCGGCGATTTTGCGCGCCAGCTCGACATCGGCGCCGAGCAGGGCGGCCATCGCCCCCTCGCCGACCGGAACCGCCGCCTGCATCGCCTGGCCGCGCAGCTTGAGCAGCTTCGCCGTCGTCGCCAGGTCGAACGAGCCGGCGGCGCACAAGGCCGAATATTCGCCGAGGCTGTGACCGGCGACGAAGCTTGCCGATTTCGCCAGATCGACGCCGCCCTCGCGAGTCAGCGATGTGAACACCGCGAGCGCATTGGCCATGATCGCCGGTTGGGCATTTTCCGTGAGCCTGAGTTCGTCTTCCGGGCCCTCGCGCATCAGGCGCGACAGATGCTGGCTCAGAGCCTCGTCGACTGCCCCGAACACTTCGCGCGCCGCCCGGCTCGCCTCGGCCAGCGCCGCGCCCATGCCGACCGACTGGCTGCCCTGCCCCGGAAACAAGAATGCGCGCATCGTGTCTGGCCCCGTTGATTGCGCGAGCGCCGATTGCACAGGGGCGGCGAAGCTGCAACAGTCCGGCGATGACGGAGCATGAACGCGCGCCGAGGCGTCAGCTCGGCTTCTGGTTGTGCTTGGCCCTGGTCATCGGCAACGTCATCGGCACCGGCATTTTCCTTCTGCCGGCCGCGCTCGCGCCTTACGGCTGGAACGCCCTGTTTGGCTGGATCCTGACCATCGGCGGGGCCTTGTGCCTCGCCTTCGTCTTCGGCCGGCTGACCCGGGCGATGCCGATGGCCGCCGGCCCTTACATGTTCGTCCACGAAGCATTCGGCGCCCTTCCCGCCTTCGCCGTCGCCTGGAGCTACTGGATCGCTCTGTGGGTCGGCAACACCGCCATCGCCGTCGCCGCGATCAGCTACCTGTCGCTGTTCGTCCCCGCCCTCACCCAGACCCCCGGCCTCGGCGCGCTTGCCGCCGCCGCGCTGCTGTGGACCCTGACCGCGGTCAATTGCGCCAGCGTCGGCCTCGCCGGCCGGGTCCAGCTCGTCACCACCATCCTCAAGCTGCTGCCGCTGATCGTCGTCATCCTCATCGCCGCCGTCGTGGTCGGCCAGGGCAGCGCCGAGGTCCAGACCCCGCTCCGCTCGGAAGACATCAGCCTCGATGCCGTCACCGCGGCAGCGGCGCTGACCCTGTGGGCGCTGCTCGGGGTCGAATCCGCCGCGGTCGCCACCCGCCACGTCCGCGATGCCGAGCGCATCGTTCCCCGCGCTACCCTGATCGGGATGCTGATCGTCGGCCTCGTCTACATATTGGTCTCGACTCCGGTCGCTCTGCTCCTTCCGGCCGAGCAGGCGGCGGCGTCGGACGCGCCGCTGGCCGATTTCGTCGCCCGCTTCTGGTCGCCGGGCCTGGCCATGGCGGTCGGACTGTTCGCCGCGGTCAGCGCCATCGGCGCGCTCAACGGCTGGGTGCTGCTCCAGGGTGAATTGCCTCTGGCGATGGCCCGCAACCGGGTGTTTCCGGGCTGGTTTGCGGCCGTGTCGAGCCGCGGCACGCCGGTGCGCGCGCAATTGCTGTCGAGCGCGCTTGCGACTCTGCTGATCGCCGCCAACTACAGCCGAACCGTCGCCGGCCTGTTCGTGTTCATGGCTTTGCTCGCGACCGCCGCCAACCTGATCCTCTATCTCGCCTGCTCGCTGGCGGCGCTTCGGCTGCAGAGGACCGGCCGGATCCAGCCATCGTCCGCGCTGACCGCGATCGCCGCGCTTGCCGCGCTCTATGCGATCTGGACCCTGACCGGCGCCGGCGGCGAAGCCACGGCGTGGGGCGCCGTGCTGCTCGCCGCTGGCATCCCCGTCTATTTCGTCATGCGCCCGAAAGCCGGCTCCACCCCGGCGCCGGCGGAGCCTCCAGCCTAGCTTCCGGGATCATCCGCCGCAGCTTGGCGGCGAAACTGCGCAGGCACACCTCGCTGGTCCCGAGCGGCCCGGGCTCATAGGCCGGCGACTGCATGCCTAGCTGCACCCGGGCGATCAGCTCGGTGTCCTCGGCATTGACCCGCCGGTTGATCCGCCAGTTCAAATAGCGCGCCGCTCTCATCTCGCGCCGCCGATCGGGCAGGGCGTAGCTGATCTCGCGGATCACCGTCTCGGTCGCCGACACCGGCAGGAACTGCATGAAATCGACCTGGTCCGGGTAGATGTCGAAAGCGACGTTGGGGAACAATTTGTAATACAGCCACTTGCGCCGGTGGCTCGCCGGCAAATGCCCGGCCTCGGGCAGATATTTCTGATACGCGCGCTCCGACGGATTGGCCGATGGCTTGTCGACCAGCTCGCCCTCCATCCGATCGACCCACTCCTTCGCCTCGATCCGGTAGTTGCGGCCGAACAGCCGGGTCAGTCCCGGATGGCCGACCGGGATGTGGAGATGGTCGGAATAATTGTCGGCGATAGTCTTCCAGTTGAGCGGCCGCGGGCGAAGCGTCACCCGCCCGATCGCGCGCAATTCCTCGAAACGGTAAGGCGCGACCTCGGCCTCATATGGCGCCATCATCTCGGCCACGCCCGGCAGCCCGCTTTCCAGCCGGACGAACAGGAAGCCCTGCCAGCGCTCGATCGCCACCGGCTTCAACCCCAGCTCCTCCGGCTTGAGCCCCGGATATTCGGAGCGGTGCGGCACCCCGACCAGCCGCCCGTCGCGGCCGTAGCTCCAGGCGTGATAGGGGCAGGTCAGCACCTTGGCGCAGCCTTGCTCGCCGTCGACCAGCTGCGACCCGCGGTGGCGGCAGACATTGTGGAAGGCCCGCGCCTCGCCGTCGTCGCCGCGGATGACGATGACGCTCTCCCCCAGATAGTCGAGGCTGCGCCATTCGCCGGGCTCGGCGATGTCGCTGTCGTGGCACACCACCTGCGGCGCCGCGCGCAGGAAGGCGCGCTGCTCGGCCTCGAAGAATTCGGGGTCGTGATACAGCCAGCCGGGCAGGCTGATGCCGTCCAGCGGGTCGGCAGTCGGTTTAACGGATCGCAGATGCGTCGCCATGCCTGCCCCTATATCTTCCCCGAGCTAGCTCGGGGAGAGGGACCATCCATCAAAGATTCGATGGTGAGGGGCCGGTCATCCCGCGCGTAGGCTGGCGGCAATGAGCAGCAAAACCCGCATCTCGGGATACCTAAGCGGTGGCGCGATCAAAATTTCCAACAGACCCGTTTGCCTGCCACCGTACCACATGGGCGAACAGACTATAAGTCGAAGGACATCATGTCCTTGCCGACAACGATGCGGCCGCTGAACGTCTTCCGTACCGCATCGGTCCACATCGTCGGGCTCACAAGGCGCTCGTCCGCCGGAACGAAATGCGTCAGCACAAGGGTTCCCACCTTGGCCTTCGCAGCAATGCGGCCGACGTCCTCCGGTGACGTGTGATGGGATCGGATGCTTGCCCCGAGCAATGGTGCGTTAGGTCGGTCCTTGAGCATTGCGGCCACGGCCCCGGGATAAAACACCTCGTGGACTAAATAGTCGGCCCCTGCCGCAAACTCCGCAAGCGGTGGAAAGTATGCAGTGTCGCCACTGAACACGACCTTTTTGCCGCCAAATTCGAACTTGAGAGAGTAGCTCTCGGCCACCGGTGGATGATAGTTGCGCAACGCCGAGACTCGCATGTCTCCGCTCTCCATGACTAACTCGTCACTAAATTCATGCGTGGACACGAGCGCTGGTAACTCGGGCCTGCCCTCATCCGCCACACGGATGGCGAGATCATAGGCCAGCGATTGCCAGTAGGCCGTCAGAAGAGCGCGCAATCCTAATGGGCCGTATACGTCCAAGGCGGATCGCAATCCCGCCACCCACGCATTGTAGATTAGTGGACCAAGTTCGAGATTATGGTCCGAATGATGGTGCGTGATGAATATTTTGCTCAGGTTATCGAGAGACACGCCCGCTCTAAGAAGTTTCGATGTCACCCCATAGCCGGTGTCGATGATGTAGGGGACGCCGCCGTAAACCAGCAGATTCGCACTCGGGGTTGCACCATAGGCCGTTGGAAATGGCCCTCCCCGCGTGCCAAGCAACACCAAACGGTCGGCGGTATCTGAAGTCGCGCTCGCGCCCGCTCCGAAACCCGCAAAACTCGTCGCCAATGTGAGCGCTGCACCCGACTGGACGAACTGGCGCCGGGTAGAGAGCATCATGCTCGTCCTAAATGGATGGATTCCACGAGCATCGTATCAGTTCGAGAGCCTAATTTGCAATGTCCGCTTTCCACCCAAGGCGGACATAAGCGGCTTAGGTCCGCTTACCACCCGCGGCAACGCCATCTGCCGCTGGGTAACTTTTCCCTGTCCTACAGCTGCCCATTCGAGTCATAGACTCGAAGATGACGACCTCCCCCTTCGACTGGGCGGAATTCGAGGCCGAGGCCCTCGACCCCGCCAACCACATCGCCTTTGAGCCCGTGCCGCGGCAGCGCCGGCGCCGCACCGGCTGGTCGCCCGAGCGCCAGCGGATGTTCCTGTTCGCTTTGTCGCGCTGCGGCTCGGTGGCGCGCGCCGCGCGCTCGGTCGGGATGAGCGCGCGCAGCGCCTACCGGCTGCTTCACGCGCCGGGCGCCGACGATTTCGCCCGCGCCTGGGACGAGGCGCTCGACCAGGGGCTCGCCCGGCTCCGCTCCGAGGCGCTCGAGCAGGCCTTGGGTGGCGCCTTCGTGCCGGTGTTCCGGCGCGGCAAATTGGTCCGGGTCGAGCACCGCCGCTGCGATCGGCTGGCGCTCGCTTTGCTGGCCGGGAAGCGCCACGACATCGAGGACGCGCTGCGCCGAACCGCCGTGTCGCGCCGCGAATATTGGGCCGAGGTTCGCGCCTTTGACGAAGAGAAAGCCGAAAAGCAGCGCCGCGCCGAGGCGATCTGGGCCGAGCACCAGGCGATCCTCGACCGCATCGAGGCCGAGAAGCGCAAGCCCGGGCCGCCGTCCATCCCCCGGATCACCCGGCTCTAAAGGTCACGAAAATGGTCGTCTTCTCCGGGACATTAGCGACTTTAAGGCTCGAGCCCCAAGCAGAAGTGAGGGTTTGCGGAGCAAACCGGAGCTTCTGTCGAAAGAGAGCGAGAGCCCGACGGCCTGCGCGCTTCGGCGCGACAGGACCGACGGCGCGAATTCACTTCGCGCCGGCACCCCTCCACTTGCCTTTTCATCCTTGTTTCGTCATACGCACCCTCGCCGGCGTGGGGCTCGTCCCCGCGCCTGCTGTTTTTTTAAACGACAGCCGGAGGGGCGCGTCACTGGGGCGCGTCAGCGATCGGCCAACAGAAGAGACTCGAACATGCCGCTCTACGAGCATGTTTTCCTCGCGCGTCAGGATCTGGCCCAGGCCCAGGTCGATGCGCTTGCGGAAAACGCCACCAAGATCATCGAGGACAATGGCGGGAAGGTCGTCAAGACCGAGACCTGGGGGCTTCGCTCCCTCGCCTACCGGATCGCCAAGAATCGCAAGGCGCATTACGTCATGCTCGATCTCGACGCCCCGCCGCAGGCGCTGGCCGAGCTCGAGCGCCAGACCAATATCAACGAGGACGTCATCCGCTTCCTCACCATCCGCGTCGACGAGCATGAGAACGGCCCGTCGGCGATGATGCGCCGCGACCGTGAGCGCGGCGACCGCGGCGACCGCGGACCGCGCGGCGGCGATCGTGGCGATCGCGGCGACCGTGGTGACCGCGGCGAGCGTTCATTCCGCCGCGAGGAAGAGGGAGCAGAATAATGGCCCGAGCATTCTTCCGCCGCCGCAAGAGCTGCCCCTTCTCGGGCAAGGATTCGCCGAGGATCGATTACAAGGACGTGCGCCTGCTCCAGGGCTTCGTCTCGGAGCGCGGCAAGATCGTGCCGAGCCGGATCACCGCCGTCTCCACCAAGAAGCAGCGCGAGCTGGCCAAGGCGATCAAGCGCGCCCGCCACCTCGGCCTTCTTCCCTATGTCGTGAAATAAGGAGGCCGGTCCAATGCAAGTCATCCTCCTCGAGCGGGTCGAGAAGCTGGGCGCGATCGGCGACGTCGTCACCGTCAAGAACGGCTTCGCCCGCAATTACCTTCTGCCCAACAAGAAGGCGCTTCGCGCCAATGAGTCGAACCTCAAGGTTTTCGAGGCCAACCGCGCCCGGATCGAGGCCGACAATGAAGAGAGGCGCAAGGAAGCCGAGAAGTCGGCCAAGGGCGTCGACGGCAAGACCGTCCGGCTGATCCGCCAGGCGTCGAACACCGGCCAGCTCTACGGCTCCGTCTCCGCCCGTGACATCGTCGAGGCGCTGGAGGGCGAAGGCGCCAAGGTGACCAAGAGCCAGGTGGTGCTCGACCGGCCGATCAAGGCGCTCGGCGTTCACGAGGTCAAGGTCGCCCTCCACCCGGAGGTTGCGGTCACCGTCAAGGTCAACGTCGCCCGCTCGCCCGAGGAGGCTGACCTCCAGGCCCAGGGCGTCGACGTCATGGCCCAGATGTTCGAGCGCGACACCGCCGACTTCACCGAGGAGTTCGATCCGGGTGCCGAGCCCGGCGCGACCGCCGAGGCATCGGCGGAAGTCGCCGATGCTCCGGCCGGCGAAGCCGAGACCGCCGACGAGGACCAGCAGCAGGGCTGACGTCTCGCTTCGGTTCGTCGCATCCGCCGCTTCGGCGGCGGAACGGTTGGCACGGCTTTCCGGTTACCCTCGCGAGAGCAAGCGGGGCGAGTGACCGGAGGACGTGACATGAACGAGAACGAGCGCGACCAGAACGAAGCGAGCGGCCAACAGCCCCCGCTCGGGCAGCAGACCGACAATCAGCGCGCCGGCCAGGCCGGCCAGCAGCAGGGCCAGCAAGGCGGCGACTTCGGCGGCGGCCAGAGCTCGCAGGGCGCCAGCAGCGAGCAATTCGGCCAGCAGGGCGGCCAGAGCGCCAGCGGCGAGACCGGCCAGCAAGGCCAGGCCGAGACTATGAGCCGCGAGCAAATGCCCGGCGGCGGTTCCGGCACCACCGGCGAAAGCGGTGGCTTCGGCGGCGGCCAGGGATCGAGTCCGACGGCCGGGCTGCAGGGCACCGGCGGCGGTGGCCAGGGTGAAGGCTTCATCGGCCAGCAGGGCACCGGCTCGGATGATTATCTGCAGCACGGCGGAAACCCGCAGGGCGGATTTGCCGAACAAGGCCGCGGAGCGTCGGACCAAGGCGACAGCGACATCGAGCGCGGCGGCGAACGCAGCGAAAATCGCGACAGCGACATCGAAGGCAGCAGCAACAGCTGAGCCGCCTTTCAGCAAATTGGGCGCCGCGTCTCCTCCGGAGGCGCGGCGTTTCCTTGATGGATGCCCTTCGCTCGGGGGCGAATGACGGAGACGAAACCGCCCCTCGGCCGTTGATCGTCCGCAGCAGGAGAAATGCCATGCGCAGCCACAGCGGCAAGGACGAAGCCCGAAACAACCTTCACGACCCGACACTTCGCGATCGCGAGCTTCGGCCGAAGCGCGAGAAAGCGCCGGTCGACGAACCGTCGGGGACGACGGAGATGGGCTCGGGCGCCCGCAAGTCGGGACAACAGGGCGCCGACTAAGAGCTAGCCGATACGATAATAAGCAGCGATCCGGTCGAGGGCGAAGGTCAGGACGAGCTTGCCGGCACGCGCGGGCCAGCCGAGCGCGCTTTCCGCCTGGCGCATTCCCTCGCCTGCGCACACCACCCGCCACAATATGTCGGCAAGGCCCGGCCCCGCGCTGGCGATCGCCTCGTCGAAGCGCCGCCGAGCGTCGATCTGGCTCGCGGATGGATCCGCTCCGGGTTTTGCGCCTCCGCGGCCGCGAGCCACCGGCGCGCCGGTCCAGTCCATCGTCACCCGCGGCGCCAGTTGGGCCCGCTCCCAGTCGGCGCGAAGCCGCTCGCCGGCATCGAACTGCGCTTGCGTGACGATGCCTCGCGACAGCAGCCATCCGAGCGGGGATTCGGCGAGGTTGACGGTTACGGATCGCGCCGGCCGCCGCCGCCGGCTTGGCCCCGCGCCTTTGACCTCACCGTCGCTGATCGCTTGTTCCTTCAGCAGCCGCCCGCGCCCGATCGCTCCCATGCTCCACTCTCCTTAAGATTCGCATTGCCGCTTGCCACAAAGGCAAATCTGTAGGACAGAAGAAAACCACATAGGTTCGTAGGGGGCGCGATGATCACTCGGATCCGGGAGGTGCGACGAGCGCGCGGCATGACCCTCGATGATGTCGCCAGGCGCTGTCGTCCGCCGACCACCCCGCAGACCATTGGCCGCCTGGAAACCGGAACCCGCACCGTCTCGGTCGGCTGGCTCAACCGGATCGCTGGGGCGCTGGGCGTTGATGCGGCCGATCTCGTCGATCGCGGTGAGCCGTCGGAGCTGCCCGTGGCCGCCGTGCTTGGCGTCCGGGGCGCGACCGCGCCGAAGCGCACGGCGATCGTCGTTCCGCCGCGGCCGGGCGCCGGGATGATCGCCGTGACGGTTTCGGACAGCGTTGGCGAGTATCGCGCCGGTGACGAAATCTGGTGCGAAAGCTTGCCGCCGGAGGAATTCGCCCGAGCCCTCAACCGGGACGTGTTGATTCCCCGGCCGGCCGGCCGGTTCCTGCTCGGCCGCCTGATCAACCGCGAGGCCGGCAGCGACGGATCGGGCGGCAAGCTTCAGCTGCTGCCACCGGGCGCCGGCGGCCGGCAGCAGGTTGTCGCCGACCCGCCATGGATCGGCATGGCGGTGAAACTGGTACGGAGCCTTTAGCCGCCGCGGCTGTTCAGCCGGCGATGTTCTTCTTTTTCTCCAACCGCATGGGCTGCATCGGATCGCTGCTCGTCACCGCGATCGGCACTCTGCTGCTGCTGATGCTGCTCGGCTGGGTCAATTTCGGCTAGGTTACAAATTGCGCGGCCTCCGATCATTGCGGAACCGGCATCGCCGGGCTGGTGGGCGCTGACGGGCTCGAACCGCCGACCCTCTCGGTGTAAACGAGATGCTCTACCAACTGAGCTAAGCGCCCGCCCGGGGCGCGTTGCCATGACAGCGAAGGAGCCGCAAGCGCCAGGGGTTATATTACCGCGACCTTGCCAACCTCGGCGAAGTAGCGGCGCAGGGCGATGCTGGTTTCCGGAGCAAGCTCAACGAACACCCGGCGGCCGTCGTGCGGATCGGCTCGGCGGACGAACATCCCCTGATTGGTCATGCTTTTCAGCCAGCGAAGCGCCGTCGTCGCCGGCACTGCGGCGGCGATGCACAGGCTGGAGACGGGGACCCTCAGCTGGGCGATTTCCGCCTGCAGCAGATCCAGCAGCATGTCCCAGGCCGGGTCGGCGAACAGCCCGTCCTGGAAGTAACGGGCGCGGAGCCGGCGAGCCCGGATGACCGCGCGGACCGTTTCCGCAGACACTTCGGGCACTTCTGCCGGCGGCGCTTCCGCCGGCCTGATGGTCGCTCCTGGGCCGGCAGAAAGCCGGGCGAGCGTCGAGGCAATTCGGCTCACCTCGTCGCTGAGCTGACGGAGCCGCGCCGCGTTCTTCTCGGCGGCGGCGTCGGCGACTCGAAACGGCTGGTTCCGGGACGCAAGTGCAACGGCGAGCGCCGCGGCCCGCTCCGCATCGTCGGCATCGATGATCAGCTCGATGCTCGAATCATCGATTCTGGCGGCCAGCACGTCGACCAGGCTGGAATGCGCCGATATCACCGCCGCATAGCGCCCGTCGGCGACATCGCGGTTCACCCGCGCGAGCAGGCCGTCCATGGGTTCGCCGCCGTCGCGCTCCAACTCGACCCACAATGCCGACGCCGACGCCTGCTGATCGATCCGTTCCAGCGCCGCTTCGACCAGCACCTTGTCGGCGACCCTGACCCCGGAAGCCTCGACCGACCGGGCCGCGCGTGCGAGTGCCGGCTCGCTGTCGCCAGCGATCAGGACCGGGGGCGGATCGAAGGGGCTGCGCCGGGATTCGAGATCGCTCAGATACGCATTCATCAGACGGATTCCCCGTTACGGATGCGAGCCGAGCATCCTCAGTCTTAACGCGCATTGTGGATGAAAGTTAGACGAAATCTGCTCCGTTCCGGACATATGCCCAAGGCGTCGTCAACCAGTTGGCGCATAATCAAATTTAAACGGAGGCCGGCAGGTGAACGAAAAGCTGAGTGAAGTCGTCGTATCGGACCGCGCTCGATGGCTGGCCGAACTGGCCGTGGCGATCGAACAAGCGCAGAAAGTGGCGTGGCGTTTGGGCGTAACCGAAGGACAGGATCCCGAGGCGCTCGACCTTTATGCGCAGCTGGAATCGGCACGCGAGGAGATCGAGGTGTTGCGCTGCGGCGGCTGGTCCGGCGAGCAGCAACCCCTCGATCCGTTTTGGATAAAATTCCTGCCATGGCGTACCATGCTGGCGGATGCCGCGGACTAGACGCCCGCCGGCAGGTCACCGCCGCCCCCGAAGGGTTCGAGATATGGACCGACCGGCGGCGCCACCCAGCCTCCCGTAGCGGCGAAACCCCGGTTCAAGAAAGCGCTCTTGCCATAGGTCATTGGCAAGCCATCGGGCCCGTCCACCCGGCCGCCGGCGGCAAGCAACACCGCATGGCCTGCCGCGGTGTCCCATTCGCTGGTCGGCGACAGGCGCGGATAGATGTCGGCTTCACCCTCGGCGAGGATGCAAAATTTGAGACTGGAGCCAATGGTCAAATGCTCGCACGGCCCGAACGTGGCATCGAGATAGTCGATAGTCGATTGCGTGAGGTGCGACCGCGATATGGCCGCAGTCAGCTGGGCGCCGCGCTCGCGAGTGCGGATCTCGCGGCGCCCGTGGCCGTCATCGACCCAGGCGCCGCTGCCGACCAGTCCCATATGAAGCCGGCCGCTCGACGGTGCGAACACCACGCCTAGCTTCGGCGCACCGCCGACGACGAGGCCGATGTTGACCGTATAGTCATTGCCGCCGCGGACGAATTCCTTGGTCCCGTCGAGCGGGTCGACGAGGAAATAGGTGTCGCCGTGCGCCGGGATCCGACCGGCTGCCACTTCTTCCTCGGCGATGACCGGAACTCCGGGCGCGGCCTTGGCCAGAGCTGCAAGGATGACCAGCTCGGCGGCGCGGTCCGCGGCGGTGACCGGCGACGAGTCGCGCTTGGCCTCGATCTCGAAGCCGGCGCGAACGATTTTGACGATTGCTTCGCCCGCCTCGCGCGCCGCCTCGGCAATGTCGTCGAGGAGCTGTGTCTCGCCCAACTTAGCGCGGCGCCATTCTTATGCCGCCGTCGAGCCGAACGGCTTCCGCGTTCATGTACGGGTTTTCGACCATGAAGCAGGCAAGGCGGGCATATTCCTCCGGCTGGCCGAGCCGCTTGGGGAACGGCACCTGCGCGCCGAGCGCCTCCTGGACGTTGGGCGGCATCATCGCCACCATCGGGGTCTTGAACACGCCCGGAAGGATGGTGTTGACGCGGATGCCGTCGTTCATCAGGTCGCGGGCGATCGGCAGCGCCATGGCCAGCACGCCGCCCTTGGAGGCCGAGTAAGCCGCCTGACCGATCTGTCCGTCCTGCGCGGCGACCGACGCTGTGTTGACGATACAGCCGCGCTCGCCGTCGTCGAGCGGGTCGAGATCGACCATGCCGAACGCCGAATGGGCGATGCAGCGGAAGGTGCCGATCAGATTGATCTGGATGGCCAGCTCGAACTGCATCAGCGGGTAGAATTTCGGCGCCTTGGTCTCCTTGTCGCGCCCGACCGTCTTGGCGGCGTTGGCGACGCCGGCGCAATTGACCAGCACCCGCTCCTGGCCGTGCGCGTCGCGGGCCTTGGCGAAGGCGGCGGCGACCTTGTCGTCGCTGGTGACGTCGACCTCGCAGAAGATTCCGCCGATGTCGGCCGCGACCTTCTCGCCCTTGTCGGTGTCGCGGTCGAACACCGCGACCCTGGCGCCGCGCCGCGCCAGCTCGCGCGCGGTGGCTTCGCCGAGGCCCGACGCGCCGCCGGTCACGACCGCGGAAATGCCGTTGATGTTCATAGTTCCTCCCAAATTCCGTTCGGGCTGAGCTTGTCGAAGCCCCGCCTTTGTCTCGCGTCCTAAGAAGAAGAGCGGTCCTACGACAAGCTCAGGACAAAGGGTTGTTTATTGCTCCGCCGGCTCCACCGTCACCAGCACCGCACCGGCGACCACCTGCGCGCCGGCAGTTGCGTTCACCTCCAGTACCACGCCGTCGAACGGAGCGACCAGGGCCTGCTCCATCTTCATCGCCTCCAAGGTCAGCAAACGTTGGCCTTCAGCAACTTTGCTACCCTGTGAAATGTCGACGCTGGTGACCCTCCCTGGCATCGGCGCGGCGATCACTCCGTCGCCGGCGTGGGCGCCGACACTGCCGCGCCAGGCCAGATCGAACCCGAAGGCTTGGCCTTCGTAGAAAACGACGACCCGCTCCTCGTCGCGGAAGCCGGAAACCGCGGCCATGTCGCTGCCGTCGGTGTCAACGGTTCGGAACTCACCGTTGCGGCCCAGGGCGGCGCTCGCACGCCGCGGAGCATTGAGCCGAAATCCGGAGAGCTCAGCTAGCGGCCCTTCCTCTTCGTCGATTGCCAATGCCACAGCTGCCGCGCCGCGCCAGAACGACTCGTCCGGCTCGGGGTCGGGCACAAGCGCATCGAGGTGGCGCTCGATGAACCCCGTGTCGATCTCGGCGGAGGCGAACTCCGCCTGCATCACCGCGTTGAACAGGAAAGCGGCGTTGGTCCGGACCGGCCAAACCTCGACCCCGTCGAGGATTGCAGCCAGCTCGTCGATCGCCTCGTCGCGAGTGTCGCCTCGCACCACCAGCTTCGCGATCATCGGGTCGTAGAACGACGAGATCGCATCACCTTCCTCAACCCCGGTTTCGATCCGCCCGTCGTCCCCGAGGTCGTAGTGCTCGAGCCTGCCGACGCTCGGCAGGAAGCCCTTGGCCGGGTCCTCGGCATAGAGCCGCGCCTCGATCGCGTGACCGGTGATCGACAGCTCTTCCTGTCTCTTAGGTAGCGGCTCGCCTGATGCGACGCGGAGCTGCCATTCGACCAGGTCCTGGCCGGTGATCTCCTCAGTCACTGGATGCTCGACCTGGAGCCGCGTGTTCATCTCCATGAACCAGATGCGGTCGGCGCGCAGGCCCTCGCTCGCGTCGGCGATGAACTCGACGGTGCCGGCATTCTCGTAACTGACCGCCTGCGCCGCGCGCACCGCGGCCGAGCACACCGCCTCGCGCGTCGCTTCGTCCATGCCGGGCGCCGGCGCTTCCTCGATTACTTTCTGGTGCCGGCGCTGCAGCGAGCAGTCGCGCTCGAACAAATGGACGACATTGCCTTGGGCATCGCCGAACACCTGCACTTCGATGTGGCGCGGGCTGAGGATATATTTCTCGATGATCACGCGGTCGGCGCCGAAGCTGCTCGCCGCCTCGCGCTTGCAGCTCTCGAGCGCGTCCATGAACTGGCCCGGCTCGTCGACCCGGCGCATGCCCTTGCCGCCGCCGCCGGCGACGGCCTTGATCAGCACCGGGTAGCCGACCAGCGCCGCCTCCTTCTTGAGCCGCTTCGGGTCCTGGTCCTCGCCGAGGTAACCGGGCGTCACCGGCACTCCGGCCTCCGCCATCCGCTTCTTCGCCTCGTCCTTGAGGCCCATGGCGCGGATGCTGTCCGGCTTCGGGCCGACCCAGATCAGCCCGGAGTCGATCACCGCCTGCGCGAAGTCGGCATTCTCGCTTAGGAAGCCGTAGCCCGGGTGGATGCCTTCCGCGCCGGTCGCCTTCGCCGCCTCGATGATCCGTTCGCCGCGAAGGTAGGATTCGCGTGCCGGACTGGGCCCAACGTGCACCGCTTCGTCCGCCATCCGCACGTGCATCGCTCTGGCGTCGGCATCCGAATAGACCGCGATCGTCCGCACCCCCAGCCGGCGTGCGGTGCGGATGATCCGGCAGGCAATCTCGCCGCGGTTGGCGATGAGGAGCGAGGTCAGCACGCGGGCTACATCCGAAACACGCCAAAGGACGGCCGCTCCGGGATCGGCGCGTTCAGGCACGCCGCGAACGCCAGCGCCAGCACGTCGCGGGTCTGGACCGGGTCGATGATGCCGTCGTCCCACAGCCGCGAGGTCGCATGCCACGGGCTGCCCTCCTCATCGTAGCGCTGACGGATCGGCGCCTTGAACGCCTCCGCCTCCTCGTTCGTCCACTTGTCGGCGTCGCGGTGGACGGTCGCTAGCACGCTCGCCGCCTGCTCGCCGCCCATCACCGAGATGCGCGAGTTGGGCCAGGTGAACAGGAAGCGCGGCGAGTAGGCGCGGCCGGCCATTCCGTAATTGCCGGCGCCGAAGCTGCCGCCGGTCAGCAACGTGACCTTCGGCACCTGGGCGGTGGCGACAGCGGTGACCAGCTTGGCGCCATGCTTGGCGATGCCTTCGGCTTCATACTTTCCACCGACCATGAAGCCCGAGATGTTCTGCAGGAACAGCAACGGGATCCGCCGCTGGCAGGCGAGCTCGATGAAATGCGCGCCCTTCAATGCGCTTTCGGAAAACAGCACGCCGTTGTTAGCGAGGATGGCGAGGGGGATGCCCCAGATGTGGGCAAAGCCGCAGACCAGGGTCGAGCCGTAGAGGGGCTTGAACTCGTGCAGCTCCGAGGCGTCGACGATGCGCGCGATCACCTCGCGCACTTCGTAGGGCGAGCGCACGTCGCGCGGGACGATTCCGTACAGCTCTTCGGCGTCGAACAGCGGCGGCCTCGGATCGCGAAGCTCGACATCGGCGCCCCTCTCGCTGCCGAGGTGCGAAACGATGTCGCGGACGAGGGTCAGCGCATGTTCGTCATTCTCGGCGAGATGATCGACGACGCCCGACTTGCGCGCGTGGAGGTCACCACCGCCGAGATCTTCGGCGCTGATCTGCTCGCCGGTCGCGGCCTTCACCAAAGGCGGCCCGCCGAGGAAGATCGTCCCCTGGTCTTTGACGATGACGCTCTCGTCGCTCATCGCCGGAACATAGGCGCCGCCCGCAGTGCAGCTGCCCATCACGCAGGCGATCTGGGCAATGCCCTTCGCGGACATGTTCGCCTGATTGAAGAAGATTCGGCCGAAATGGTCACGGTCGGGGAAGACCTCGGCCTGGTGCGGCAGGTTGGCACCACCGCTGTCGACCAGATAGACGCACGGCAGCCGGTTCGCCTTGGCAATCTCTTGCGCGCGTAGATGCTTCTTGACCGTCATCGGGTAGTAGGTGCCGCCTTTGACCGTCGCGTCGTTGCAGACGATCATCACCTGGCGGCCGGACACCCGGCCGATGCCGGCGATAATGCCGGCGCCGGGCACTTCATGCCTGTACATGTCGAAGGCGGCGAGCTGGCCGATCTCGAGGAACGGCGAGCCGGGGTCGAGAAGCCGCTCGACGCGGTCGCGGGGAAGCAGTTTGCCGCGCGAAACATGGCGTTCGCGGTGCTTTTCCGGACCACCTTTCGCCGCCTCGGCGACGTCGGCGCGAAGCTTTTCCGCAAGCGCGCGATTGTGCTCGAGGCGGGCGCGAAACTCGTCGCCCTGCGTGTCGATCTTGCTGTCGAGACGGGCGGCGCTCATGGCGCTCGCCTAGCGGCTAGCGACAAGGTTGCAAAGCCACGCTCATTGGGGCCGTAGCGCACGCGCGTGGAGATAAGCGTAAAGCTCCGCAACCTCGCGGTCGGTTAGCTTGGTAAACCGGCTGCGCGCGACCTGCGCCATGAGTCCCAGGTCGCGGCCACCAACAGGGGCGCCGGTGCGCATCAAGGTCGCGAATTGCTCGGCCGAGTAGGCGCCGACAATGTCGAGATTCGGAGTGTCCCCCTCACGCCCTTCCAGCGCCGCCCCGTGGCATTCGCCGCACGCCACCGCCGCGATGTAACGGCCGCGGGCGTGCGCCCGGCCGACGTCGGCTGGCAGAACGGACGCCGTTTCGCGAACCAGGACGGCGGCAGGCTTGACCTTGCCCTCCGCCTCCTCAGCGATTGCCCTTGGCCCCAGCAGCGGCGGCGGCGAAGGTTGCCCCGACGGCGGGAAGCTGCGCAGGTAGAGGCGCAATGCACGCATGTCGTCCTTCGACAAATGCTGGAAATTTTCCGACGGCATCACCCAGAGTTTGGGCCGCTCGGGATGAATTCCCCGTCGCATCAGTGCTTCGAACTGCGAATCGCTCATTGTCGCCATCGAGCGCGTTAGGTTCGGCGCCCAAAGCACTCCATAACCCGAGGGGTCGTCGTCGAATTTCCGGCCCTGGAGATCGGCACCGTGGCACCCGCGACAGCCGAGGACATCGGCAATGCGCTCACCGTGGGCAATATGCGCAGAGGCGTTCCGGACCAAGGCCCCTTCAAAGGCCGCGGGCGCGCTCTGACCGTCCGCTTGCTCCGCTGCAGGCGAGTCGCAGCCGGCAAGGAAGATCGAAACCGCGATCCAGAAGACTCGCATCCGCTCTCCCCTGTCGGCCGGAACCATCTCATGCGCCGCAGCGTGGCGATTCAGACTCCGATCAGCTCGCGGCCGATCAACATGCGGCGGATCTCATTGGTGCCGGCGCCGATGTCGAGCAATTTCGCATCGCGCATATAGCGCTCTACGGGCCAGTCCTTGGTGTAGCCGGCGCCGCCCAGCGCCTGCACCGCTTCGCTCGCCACCCTGAAGGCGCTTTCGCTCGCCAGCAGGATCGCGCCGGCGGCGTCGAACCTGGTCGTGCGCCCGGCGTCGCAGGCCCTGGCGACCTGATAGACGTAGGCCCGAGCGCTGTTCAGAGCGACGTACATGTCCGCCACCTTGGCCTGCATCAGCTGGAAGCCGCCGATCGGCTTTCCGAACTGCTTGCGCTCGCGGACGTAAGGGATGACCACGTCGAGGCAGGCCTGCATGATTCCGATCTGGATTCCGGCGAGCACCGTGCGCTCATAATCGAGGCCGCTCATCAGCACCTTGGCGCCTTCGTTCTCCTCGCCCAGCACATTTTCCGGCGGAACGAAGCAGTCCTCGAACACCAGCTCGCTGGTCGGGCTGCCGCGCATTCCGACCTTGTCGATCTTCTGGCCGACCGAGAATCCTTCCATGTCCTTTTCAATGAGGAAGGTGGTGATGCCTTTGCTGCCCTCGCCGGTCTTGGCGTAGACGACCAAAGTGTCGGCATGGCTGCCGTTAGTGATCCAGAATTTGGTGCCGTTGAGGCGATAGCCGTTGCCGCTCTTCTCGGCCTTCAGCTTCATGCCGACGACGTCGCTTCCGGCCCCGGCCTCGCTCATCGCCAGCGCGCCGACATGCTCGCCGCTGATCAGCCGCGGCAGATATTTGCGCTTCTGCTCGTCGTTTCCCCAGCGGCGGATCTGGTTGACGCAGAGGTTGGAATGGGCGCCGTAGGAGAGGCCGACCGAGGCCGAGGCGCGGGCAACCTCCTCCTGCGCGACGACATGCTCGAGGTAGCCGAGACCGAGCCCGCCATATTCTTCCTCGACGGTGATGCCGTGAAGGCCGATCTCGCCCATCTGCGGCCACAGGTGGCGCGGGAATTCGTCCTTCTCGTCGATCTCGGCGGCGATCGGAGCGATCCTGTCGCGGGCGAAGCGCTCGGTCGTCTCGCGGATGGTGTCCGCCATTTCGCCGAGGTCGAAATCGAGGCCGGGTACGGACATTCGCGAGGCTCCCCTTTTGCATTGCGAGCTAGCATTGCGGCGAAGGCTTGGACAAGGCGGCGGCACTGACTATGTGCACTGCAACATCTGCCACGTCATCGCGAGGAGCGAAGCGACGCGGCGATCCAGCCGGATTGCTTCGCCGCCCTCGCAATGACGGTCATCACGGAGCACGCCATGTCCACCAACCCAGCCGATCCGATCGTCATCCTGTCCTACGCCCGGACGCCGATGGGCAGCTTCCAGGGCTGCCTGGCGCCGATGAAGGCGACCGAGCTCGGCGCCGCGGCAGTGCGGGCCGCGGTCGAGCGCGCTGGAATCGAAGCCGAGCAGGTCGACAAGGTGTTCATGGGCAACGTGCTCCCGGCGGGGCTCGGCCAGGCGCCGGCGCGCCAGGCGGCGCTCGGCGCCGGGCTGCCGCGCTCGGCCGAGGCGGTGACCGTCAACAAGGTGTGCGGGAGCGGCATGCAGGCGGCGATCTTCGCCCACGACATGCTCGCCGCGGGCTCGGCCGACCTGATCGTCGCCGGCGGCATGGAGAGCATGACCAACGCCCCGTACCTCATGCAAAAGCACCGCTCGGGGGCGCGGATCGGCCACGACACGATCTACGACCATATGATGCTCGACGGGCTCGAGGATGCCTATGATTCCGGCCGGGCGATGGGCACCTTCGCCGAGGACGCGGCGCGCGAATATCAATTCACCCGCGAGGCGCAGGACGAATATGCGATCGAGTCGCTGCGCCGAGCGACACAGGCGATCGAGAGCGGCACGTTCGAGAAGGAGATCACGGCCGTCACCGTCGCCACCCGTAAGGGCGAGGTGACCATCGACACCGACGAGCAGCCGGGCAAGGGCAATCCCGAGAAGATCCCGCAACTCAAGGCCGCATTTGCCAAGGACGGGACGATCACCGCCGCGACCAGCAGCTCGATCAGCGACGGCGCCGCGGCGCTGGTCATCACCCGCCAGAGCGTCGCCGACCGGCTCGGGGTCAAGCCTGTGGCGCGGATCGTCGCCCATTCGGCGGTCGCCCAGGAGCCGGCCAAGTTCACCTCGGCGCCGGTGCCGGCAGTGCGCAAATTGCTCGAGAAAACCGGCTGGAGCGTGTCGGACGCCGACCTCTACGAGGTCAACGAGGCCTTCGCCTGCGTCGCGATGATCGCCATGCGCGACCTCGGCATCCCGCGCGACGTGCTAAACGTGAACGGCGGAGCGACGGCGCTCGGCCACCCGATCGGGGCCAGCGGCGCGCGCATCATGACGACACTGCTCGCCGCGCTCGAGCAGGGTGGCGGCAAGCGCGGCATCGCGAGCCTGTGCATCGGCGGCGGCGAAGCGACGGCAATTGCGGTCGAGCTGGTCGACTAAGCCCTAGTCGACCGTTTCGCCCTCGCCGACGCCCCAGATGTCCGACGTGCGGATGAAGCCCTGTCGCTTGCCGATGGCGATCCGGCACCAGCCCTCACGGCATTTCGAAATCCGGCCGACGACGCCCGGCTCGGCGCGGTAGCGCACCCGGCTAGAATCGTTCGCCTCGGCGTGGATCGGCCGCGGCTCGCCTTGCTTGACGATCGCCGTCCGGCGGTCGCTCAATAGCGACACGAGCATCCAGCCGCGGGTGCCGTCGGGGTCCTCGATCATCCGCCAGTTGGGATAGGTCTTGACCACCCGGATCGGCAGATCGCGGCGCTTGTATAACCAGACGCCGGGATAATTCTTGCCGGGGCCGGCGCGCATCATCGCTTCCCCGGAAGCGATCGACGCCCAATAGGGAGGTTGCCGGTCCTGCGCCGCGGCAGGAGGGGTAACCAACATCATCGTCATTCCCGCGAACGCGGGAATCCAGCTTTTTTTCATGGCCCCTTGGACCCCCGCTTTCGCGGGGGTGACGAAGCAGTGGTTCACTACGCCCCCGTCAGAATCCGATCCACCAATTGCTTCACCGTAGGGACGAAGCCGTTGGAATAGAAGGGGTCCGTCTTGAACCGGAACGCGGAATGGCCGGCGAACATCAAATTCTGGTCGACCGGGCCGCCGTGGGCGATGTCCTGGAGAGTCTTCTGGATGCAGAAAGACCGCGGGTCGGCGAGGCGGCCGGTCGTGTTCTTCTCATTGTCCGCCCACGACGAGAAGGCACATTGCGAAAGGCAGCCCATGCATTCGGCCTGGTCGATGCGGATCTGCTTTTCTTCCTCGGGCGCGACGAAGATCAGCGTGTCGTCCGGAGTCTTCATCGCGTTGGTGAAGCCCTGCGCATACCATTCGCGCGCGTGCTGGAGATCGCCCCGGGTGACCCAGAAATTCTTCTTGGTGCCGATGCCGACGTCGAGCTGGAAGGCGTGGTCGCCGACCGCTTCCTTGGTGAAGGCGATCTGGCGCTCGCTGCGCGCCTCGAGGTTGCGCAGGAACGGATTGCGCACTGCCGAGGAATAGAAACCGGTCGGGGAGAAGCGGTGCAGGAGAACATCGCCTTCCTCGAGCGTCATCAGCCGCGCCTTCCACTCGGGCGGGATCGGGCTCTCCTGGGTCAGCAAGGGCCGAGTGCCGAACTGGAAGACGATCTGGCCGAGCTCGGGATTGTCGATCCAGTCGTCCCATTCGTCGAGGCGCCAGACGCCGCCTGCCATGACGATCGGAACGCTGTCGGGAATGCCGCCTTCGCGCATCGTCGCGCGCAATTCCTTGACCCGCGGATAAGGGTCCTGCGGCTGGCGCGGATCCTCGGCGTTGCTGAGGCCATTGTGCCCGCCCGCCAGCCAGGGGTCCTCGTAGACCACCGCCGCCAGCCATTCGGCGGCCTTCGAGTAAGCGCGCTTCCACAACGCCCGGAAGGCGCGGCCGGAGCTGATGATCGGCAGGTAGTTGACGCCGTAGGAGGCGGCGATTTCGGAAAGCTTGTAGGGCATTCCAGCGCCGCAGGTGACTCCGGCAACGAGCCCCTTGGTGCGTTCCAGCACCCCATGGAGGACGCGCTGCGCGCCGCCCATTTCCCAAAGCACGTTGATGTTGATGGCGCCCCTGCCGCCAGCGATGTCATAGGCGCGCTGGACCTGCGCGACCGCGCCGTCGACCGCGTACTGAATCAGCTCCTCATGCCGCTCGCGACGGGTCATGCCGTGATAGATTTGCGGGATGATCCGTCCTTCGGGATCGTAGCTGTCGGCATTGACCGCCGACACCGTGCCGATGCCGCCGGCCGCCGCCCAGGCTCCCGAGCTCGCGTGGTTGGTCGCCGACACGCCCTTGCCGCCTTCGACCAGCGGCCAGACCTCGCGGCCCGCGTACATGATGGGCTTGAGCCCCTTGAACAAAATCTCTCTCCCGAAGTTCGCCCGCCATATAGGCGCTTGCGGCCAGATGCGAAATAAATCCCGGCGAGGTGACGGGTTCCTACTCCGGCAGCGGCACCAGAGAATAATCGAGGCCGATATCGACCGCCGGGGCCGACTGCGTGATTCGACCGACGGAGATGGAATCGACTCCGCTCTCGGCGATCGCGCGGATGGTGTCGAGGCTGACGCCCCCCGACGCTTCGAGCGGCACTCGCCCGGCGACCAGTGCCACCGCCGCGTGCAGAGTCGATGCATCCATATTGTCGAGCAGCAGCCGGTCTGCGCCTGCTTCCAGCGCAGGCTCGATCTGGTCGATGCTGTCGACCTCGACCTGAATCGGAAAGCCGGTGTTGGCCGCCTTCGCGGCCCGGACAGCGGCGGCGACCCCGCCGGCGACCGCGACATGATTGTCCTTGATGAGTACGCCGTCGTCGAGGCGCATCCGATGGTTTTCGGCGCCGCCCATCCGCGCTGCATATTTATCGAGTAGCCTCAGGCCGGGGAGAGTCTTGCGAGTGTCGAGCAAGGTCGCGCCGGTGCCGGCGATGACGTCCGCATATCGCCGGGTGAGAGTGGCGATCCCGCTTAGATGCTGCAGCGTGTTGAGCGCCGAGCGCTCGGCCGCAAGCATCGCCCGGGCATTGCCTTCGAGGCGCATCAGGATCGCGCCTGCCTCGACCGCCTCTCCGTCGCTCGCCACCCGCTGGATTCTGACCTCCCGGTCGAGTGCGCGGAAGAATGCGGCGGCGATGTCGAGCCCAGCGACCGTCATCGCTTCGCGCGCAGCCATCTCCGCGGCGAAGCGGGAATCGGGCGCGATCGTCGCTGCCGAGGTCACGTCGCCGCCCGAGCCCATATCCTCGGCGAGCACTCGGCGGACGAAGTCGTTGAGGTCGAAGCGTGGGTCCATCGCCCGCCTCTAGGCGAGCGGCGAAGGCGGCGGCAAGCTAGTCGGCGGGCTGTTCCTGAAGCGCCCCGGCGATGCGCCAATGATCGCCTTCGCGAACATAGCGCTGCGCGTCCGACGGCGCGAATTCGTCACCGGTCCAGGATTCGAGCGTCAGCACCACGGAATCGCCGTCGATGTCGATCCGATTGAAGCTCTGGGCCTCGTCGCGCAGCCGGTGCGACGTCGCGGTTCCCGCCTGGATCACCAGCGCCGGCCCGGCCCGGGTGGCAAGGTCGCGGGCGCTATGGGTCGAGGGGATATGGTTGTGGCCCGCGAGCAAGAGGTCGACGCCCGCGTCGGCGATGGCATCGAGCGCGAGCTCGCTCCTCCCGACAGGCTTGGCGAGCTTGCCGCCCTCGCCCACCGGCAGAGCGAACAGCGGATGGTGCGTGACCAGCACTCGCATCGCCTTCGGGTCGGTGCGCGAGAAAGTGTCGCAAATGAAGTCCATTTGTTCATGGCTGATTCGACCGTCGCTGAAGGTCAGCGAGCGGGCGGTGTTGATTCCAAGGACCGTGACCCCTGGAAGCTCGTGCAGCGGACAGAGCGTCTCGTCGATGAAGCGTCTGTAGCGAGTCAGGGGCGACAGGAATCGCCGAAGCACGTCGTACAAGGGCACGTCGTGGTTGCCGGGAACGCCGAGCACCTCGAGGCCGGAATCGCGCAAGCGCCCGAGGAAGGCGCAGGCCTCCTCGAACTGGGAGGTCCGGGCCCGCTGGGTAAAGTCGCCGCTAACGACGACGAGGTCCGGCTTCTCCTCGGTGACGCGCGCTTCGACGGCCTCGACCAGCTCGGGTTCGTGGGCGCCGAAATGCAGGTCTGACAAATGGATCAGGCGAGCCATGCAGGATGAACGCGCTGGCGACGCACCGGTTCACCCCGTAAAGCGCCGACATGCACCGTACCGAGGCCAATAGCGGCACCCGCGACGTGCCCGAACGGCTGCGCTTCGATGAGGCGACGCTGACTCGCTGGATGGACGAGCAAATCCGCGGTTTTCGCGGCCCGCTCAAGGTCAGCCAGTTCAAGGGCGGCCAGTCCAACCCGACTTACCGGCTCGACGCGGCGAGCGGCACCTACGTCCTTCGCCGAAAGCCGCCGGGGAAGATCCTTCCCGGCGCGCATGCCGTCGAGCGCGAGTACCGGGTGATGGCGGCGCTCGGAGCGCAAGGTTTCCCGGTGCCGCGGGTCCACGCGCTGTGCGAGGACGACGCGGTCATCGGCAGTCCCTTCTACGTCATGGACATGGTCCCCGGCCGTATTGTGTGGGAGGCCAGTTTCCCCGGCATGGAGCGAGCCCAGCGCACCGCCCACTTCGACGCGATGAACGCCACGATCGCGCAGCTGCACAGCTACGATCCGCAGGACATCGGCCTTAGCGATTATGGCAGGCCCACCGCGTTCGTACAGCGTCAGGTCGCCCGCTGGTCGAACCAATATCTCGGCGACCACGATGCCGGCCGGTTGGCGGCGATGGACCGGTTGGTCGGCTGGCTCGAGAAGAACCTCCCGCCCGACAGCGGCGAGGCGCGGGTGATCCACGGCGATTATCGCTGCGACAATATGATTTTCGACGCAGAGGCGCCGATTGTTCGGGCCGTCCTCGACTGGGAGCTGTCGACGCTCGGCGATCCCGTCGCCGACCTCACTTATCATCTGCTGATGTATCGCATGCCGGGCGGCATCTTCACCGGCCTCGCCGGCGAGGACCTGGAGGCGCTCGGCATCCCGTCGGAGGACGAATATGTCGCCGCCTACTGCCGTCGCACCGGCCGCGACCATTTGCCCAACAAGGATTATCTGATCGTCTTCTGCCTGTTCCGGCTGGCTGCCATCCTCCACGGCATCAAGGGCCGGCTGGCGCGCGGCAACGCCTCGTCGGCGCACGCCGCGCAAATGGTCGAGCGGCTGGAGCCGCTGGCCGAGCTTGCCTGGGCCGAAGCGCGGAAGGCGCGACTCTAGAGCCGCGCTCGAGCGAAGGTCATGGCGCCGACCACGCAGGCGCCGAACAACGCCCCTTCCAGAGCGCCGGTGACCAGCAAGCTGTGGGGACCAAGGCCGGTCTCGCCGAACATCGCGCCGATGTCGCGAAGGCTGAGCCGCGATTCGGGGAATCGGGTGGCGACCAGGTCGAGGCTGCCGGCCATCATCCGCCCGCCGAGCAGCGACGCCAGCATTCCCGCCATGCCTCCGAGCAAAGCACCGACGACGATTCCGCGCCTGAGGCTCACCCGGTCGAGACTGGCAATCCACGCAGCGAGACCGACCGAGGCGCCAAGCAATGCCCCTTCGCCCGCGCCGGTGATGTCGCCGGGAGATCGCCCAACCAGCAAGGTGAACGCGTCGAGTCCGATGAGCTTGACGGCGGCGCCGACGATGAACCCGCCCGCCGCTCCTCCGGCGACGCTCCACAAGGCCCTGCGCCGGTCGGCAAATCCTGCTGCCGCCGTTCCGAAACTTACTCCCGCCCCGCCGGAAGTGGCGACGATGACGCACAGCAGCACCAGCACCAGCAGGACCGACATTGCCCCGGCCCCGTCCTGCGACGCCCCGACGAGCCCGTAGATCAGCCCGCCGGCGAGCCCGGCCATTGCCGCCCCGGCGGTGCCCGCGCCACCGAGCACGAGGAAATCGCGCCCGACGAAGCCGCGCCGGGCGGTCGCTGTTTCGGATTCTCCGGTCACCGGGGCGATGAAACGATAGCCGTGCTTGGGCACCGTCTCGATGAACCGCGGCCGCCCGGCATCGTCGCCGAGCTGGCGCCGGAGCGTTCGGATGCATTGCGTCAGCGCTTCGTCGGTGACCGGCACGCCGCGCCACACCTCGTCCAGGAAGCGGTTCTTCGAAACCAGCTTCCCTCGCTCGCGGACGAGCAATGCCAAGGCATCGAAATAGCGGCTGTTGAGCTCGACCGGGGCCCCGTTGCGGCGAAGCCGCCGATCTCCGCAATCCAGCAGGAAATCTTCGAAGCGGAAGCTGGCCTGGGCCATTTTCAGCGACACCTCACGATTTGCTCATGCCCCGCAGCGGCACGTCAGTCAGAATGGGCCCCGCTTTTATGTATGGAGCAGCGATTATGGCAAATGAGGCACTAATGGCCGCGAAGCGCGCCAGGCCGTGGCGGCTGGTCGGCTGGGGGATGGCGGCGTCGCTGCTGCTCGTCCCGCTGGTCGCGATGCAGTTCACCAGCGAGGTCAACTGGACCGCCAGCGACTTCCTGTTCGCCGGCGCGCTGATCGGCGGCGTCGGCGTTCTGTTCGAGCTAACGGTGCGCATGAGCGCGAGCCCATTCTACCGCGCCGGCGCGGCGCTGGCGCTGGCCGCCGCCTTCCTGCTCATCTGGATCAATGGCGCCGTCGGCATCATCGGATCCGAGAACAATCCGCTCAACTTGCTCTACCTTGGCGTCATCGCCATCAGCCTGGTCGGATCGGCAAGCGCCGCCTTCAGGCCTCGGGGCATGGCTTATGCGATGTTCGCGGCGGCCGCCGCCATGGCCGCTATGGCGATCGTCGCTCTCGCCGCCGGCCGCGGCGAACCGCCCGGACCGATCGGCCTGATTGTCCTCAACGGATTCTTCGCCGCGCTTTATTTCTCTGCCGGTTGGCTGTTTCGGATCGCCGGCAGCCGCACGCACCACGGCTGATCTTCCGTCAGCGCCGGCAAACAGCCCTTCCCGGTCTCCCGGGAAGAGCCATTCCGGTGCACCCTATTGCTCGCCCGAGGGACCGGCCGGGAAACCGCGCTTGCGAAGCAATGCGTTGACGTCCGGATCGCGACCGCGGAATTGGCGATAGGCCTCGGCGCGATCGGTCTCGTTTCCGGTTTCGAGCAGATAGCGTCGGAAGCGGTCGGCGACCTGGCGGTTGAACGGATCGCCGGTCTCCTCAAATGCTGCCCAGGTGTCGGCGTCCATCGTCTCTGACCAGAGGTACGAGTAATAGCCGGCCGAGTAAGCGTCGGACGAGAACAGGTGATTGAAGTGCGGCAGGCGGTGCCGCATGACAATTTCCTTCGGCATGCCGATCCTGGCCAGTGCCTGCTTCTCGAACGCGTCCGGGTCGACCACTCCGTTCGGGTCCATGTGCAACATCATGTCGACCAGCGCCGCCGACAGATATTCCACCGTGGCGAAACCCTGGTTGAAGGTCTGTGCACGCTGGATCTTGTCGACCAGGCTCTGCGGCATCGGCTGGCCGGTCTGATAGTGCTTGGCAAAGCGCTGCAGGATCGGCGGGGTCAGCAGCCAGTTCTCGTGCACCTGGCTGGGATATTCGACGAAATCGCGCTGCGATCCACCGAGGCTCGGGTAGCGCACGTCGACCAGCAGATAGTGAATCGCATGGCCGAATTCGTGGAACAGTGTCTCGGCATCGTCGAGGCTGATCAGAACCGGCCGGCCGGCCTCCGGCTTGACGAAATTGTTGTTGTTCGAAGCCAGCACAATGTTGTCGTCGAGCAGTCGTGCCCGGCTCCGGTAGGTCGTCATCCAGGCGCCCGATCGCTTTCCTTCGCGGGCGAAGTTGTCAAGGTAGAAGAGTCCGACGATCTCGCCGGTGCGGGTGCTGGTGACCTCGAACGTGCGCACGTCCGGATGGAAGACCGGCACTGATCCGGTATTCTCCTTGAAGCCGAGATCGTAGAGCTGGCCGGCCATCCAGAACATCGCGTCGACCATATTGTCGAGCGCGAAGTACGGTTTGATCTCGTCCTGGCTGAGATCGTAGCGCTCCTTGCGGACCTTCTCCTGGTAATAGCGATAATCCCACGGCTCGATCGTGATGCGATGACCAAGCTTGCGCGCCATCGCCTGCTGGTCGCGCACCTCGTCCCGAACTCGGGCGACCGCTGCCGGCCACACGCGGTTCATCAGCTCGAGCGCGCGCGCCGGGGTCTTTGCCATGGTGTCCTGCATTCGCCATTCCGCATGGCTCGTGTAGCCGAGCAGGCGAGCGCGATCGGCGCGAAGCTTCACGATCTGGCCGATGAGATCGTTGGTGTCGTTTGCATCGCCATTGTCACCGCGATTGACGAATGCCTGCCACACGCGGCGGCGCAGGGCTCGGTCATCGGCAAAGGTCAGGATCGGGTCGACGGCCGAGCGCGTGTTCTTGATGGCATAAACGTCACCCGGCATGTTCCGCTCTTTCGCGGCTGCCTTCATTGCGGCCTTCATATCGGCCGGGACACCGCGCATCTCCCTCTCGTTGGCGGCGATATAGGTGCTTTCGTCGGCAAGGACCCGTTCGGAGAACGTCGCGAACAAGGTTGCGAGCTGCTGGTTCATCTGGGTCAGCTGCTGCTTCTGCTCGGGGCTGAGGTTGGCACCTCGGCGGACAAAGCTCTCATAGGTCCGGGTCAGCAAGCGGTCCTGCTTGGCATCGAGGCCGAGGGTCGCCTTATTGTCGTAGAGCGTCTTCACCCGCTGGAAGAGCTGCGGGTTGAGGATGATCTCGTCATAGGCAGCCGAGAGCTTGGGTGACCATTCCTTCTCCAGGGCCTGATAGGCCGGCGTGGTGGTGTTGCTGGTCATCACTCCGAACACCGCCCGGACCCGGTCGAGCCGCTGGCCGCCCCGCTCCATCGCCTCGATGGTGTTCTCGAACGTCGGGGAAGCCGGGTTATTGGCGACTGCCAGGGCCTCGCGAAGTTGCTCGTCGATCGCGAACTGGAACGCTTCCGGGAACAGCTCCGGCCGCACCTGGTCCCACGGCGGAACGCCATCGTACGGGCCGGCCCACTCCTGCAGCAGGATATTGTTCGGCACGGGCACCTGGACCGGAGCCACGGGTTCAGCGGGCTCCACGGCCACGGGTGCTACCGCGACGCTATCTGGCGCGGGCGTCGTCGTGCATCCTGCGAGCACCGCCAGCGCGGTTCCGGCCAACATCATCCGCTTCATGAAATCTCTCTCCCCAAGGATTGGAATGCGCGCGTTGCCTAGGGCTTCGGCCACGCGAGTGGCAAGTCTTTGATCGATAAACGGCATCCTAGGGTCTGCGCCTGAACCGGGCGTGGACTCCGCGAATCAGTAACCGAGAAAAAGCAGCAGCTTGGTGTCGATGGCTACGCCCTCATCCCGCTTGCCGGCGATGAATTTGGGAATGTCATCTCGCGCTACGAGATGGACCTCGATCTCCTCATGCTCGGTACCTCCGCCCTCGCCGACCTTGCGGAGACCGTGCGCGCGCACCAGCGTGAAGCTTTCGGCGACCATCCCGGGCGAGCTGTGGAACTGTCCGAGGACCTCGACCCGCTCGGCGGTAAAGCCGGTTTCCTCCTCGAGCTCCTTGACCGCAGTTTCCTCGACGGTCGCGTCCTCGTCCTCGTCGCCGACGAGGCCGGCGGGGAGCTCGATGCACCGCCCGCCGACGGGCACCCGATACTGCTCGACGAGCACCACCTTGCCACCATGTTCGGCGAGAATCACGACCGCAGTGACATCGTTGCTGCGAGTAACGAACTCCCAGCGCCCGCGCTTGACGACGGTGACGTAATCGCCGCGCCACATCGTCTCGAGCGGCACTTCCCGGTCGTCGCTCACAATTCGATCAGCTTGTCGGGAATCTCGTTGGGATTGCCCTCGCTCTTGGGGAAATGGTCGGCGCAGACCACGCCGACCTCTTCCACCGCAGCGGCAATGCCCTCGGCGATGCGGCCGGCCTTCACTTGCGTCAGGAGCGCCGTCATCGCCTCGCCCCAGGTCTCGGGCGTAGTCACCTCGGTGATCGCCGCGTCCCCGATAATTTCGGCGCGATGCTCGGCCATCGACAGATAGACGAGGAGACCCGTGCGGCCGGCCGTGCGACGCTCGGCCGCCGCCTTGAAGATAGAAATCGCGCGGCGTCGGACGCGCCGCACCTTGGTCGCGCGCGGAGTCAGGGCCAGCCGCAGCGGCATCCACCGCAGGAGCAACAGGGCGACGGTGAATTTGGCGACCGCAAGCACCAGAAGCAGGGTCAGGAGCTCGCGAAGACGCGGCTCGGGCCGCCAGCCGCCCAGCAAGGCTTCGAACCAGAAATGCAGCAGCGCCGGATAGGCCGCAAAGATGGCAAGGGTGCCGATCAGGACCAGGATCGCCCAGTGCAGCGCGACGTCGTGATAGCGGTCGCTATAGTCGGCGACGACGGCGAGAATCTCTCCATCGCTGCGCGTTTCGGCTGCGGCAATGGCGGCGCTGACCCGCGCATGGTCCTCTTCGCTCAGGCGCATCACCATCCTCCCGACGCCCCGCCGCCGCCGAACGAGCCGCCGCCGCCGGAAAATCCGCCGAAGCCACCGCCGCCCCCGAAGCCTCCGC
>Ga0247712_1000008_pt1 | contig 67431 bp, 66 predicted proteins | sample 44E_DmetaG_FD_186033 | JGI IMG/M metagenome (GOLD analysis project Ga0247712, IMG submission 186033) | Soil microbial communities from hillslope of Landscape Evolution Observatory, University of Arizona, Oracle, AZ, United States - 4-4-E_D | ecosystem: Engineered > Artificial ecosystem >...
GGCTCACCGCTTCCTCTGACCGTATGATGTGGCAGCACCAGCTGACCACGGACAGAAGCAAGTAACCAGCGGCAGGATAGACCGGGGCAGCTTGACACCAAGGCCCATTACAGAAGCGGACATTAGCAATCATCGGCGCGGCAGCGGATGTTATGTGAAGCGGCGGTTCGAAATAGGCCCCCTTGAACCACCTTGCAGTGTTCCCCATGTGTTCTCCGCTGCCCAGGCACCATGGCAGCACTTAACAGGAGAACAGAAATGGCATTGCAGGACGGTATCTATCTCGTGAGGTTCAGCACGCCACTCGGAGAGGGCTCCGGTGTTACTTATCTCACCGAAGGGAAGCTGTACGGCGGTGACAGCATGATGGCTTACGTGGGCAAGTTCAGCGAAAAAGGAGGCAGTGCGAACGCGGAAGTACGCGTTTTCCAGCACAGCAACACACCCGGAATGGAGTCGGTGCTGGGCACGAATTCTGCCACGCTGAAACTCAGCGGCGACGTATCGGGCAGCACTGCCAATCTGTCCGGCTCTGCGCCTCAAGCGCCAGGGGTCCAGCTTTCAGTTTCACTTTCGCCGCTAAGCGAATAGCGTCACATTTGTAGGTCGCGCAGCTCGGGCGCGGCCCACAACTTCCGCTCATCGGTCGCGGTACGTCCATGCACTAACCTGTGCAACGTCGGCGAAGATCCGTTCGATCCCCTGCCCCACCGGATCGACTTGGGTGGCCTTGGCCTCAGCCCAGTCGAGCCACTCACTAAGGCTCCTGCCCTCGACCGGCTCTGCCTCCGGCAGCTCGAGCTCGCGCAACCTCGCGATAAAATCGCGCGCGAGTTCGGCCCGCTTCCAGCCTTCCGCAATATCCAGCAGCCTACGGAAGCGATTGTCGTCCTGCTGCTTCTGCTGCTGCTCGAGCTCGGCCTGCCGCTGACGCTCGGCCAAAATCCGCGCCTGCTCCTCGCGCTGGCGCCGCTGGCCGGCAAGGATCGGCCCGAGCACCAAAAGTGTGGCGACCACCTGCGGCAGGAGCGCCTCAAAGGGGTTCCTGTCCGTTTCCAGCCATGTCTTCCTCAGGCGCTGGTCGGTCCAGGTCTCGATTTTGATCTCGAACCGACCGGTCGGCTCGAGCTCCTTCTTCACCCCGGACCGGTTCCATGTCTCCCAGCGCTTCTCCTCCGCGGTCAGCGGCCGCGTCACCTGCCGCGATTTCTCGTGGACGACGAAGGCGATTTCCTCGCCGGATATGGTCGCGGTCAGCTGCCGGCGTTGGTTCTCCCCAATTGTCGCTCCGTTCTTCTCAAGCGCCCGGAACAGCGCGTGCAGAACGCGATGCCGGCGGCGCTCAGCTGGCGTGAGGTCCGGCACAGTGTGCAGCTTGCGACGCCACGGGTCACGCTCGCGGCGCGCCTCCTGCTGCCGGCGCCGGTGGCCGGCGATCCAGCCAGCAATCAGCGGATGCGGGCGAGGAAGCCGATCGGGGACAGTGATCTCTTCGATCCGCGCGACCTGCTGAGCAACTGCGCGGCGCAGTCCTTCTTCCTGGTCCGGAGTCGGCGCAATCGTCGCCTGCTTCGGGATCCCGGGCCGCCACTGTGGCAGCGGCTTCACTTTGACCGCCTTGCCGGCGGCCTTCTTCGCCCACCAGCCAGCCGGCGGAGACGGAATGTCGAGCCGCTTGCAGATTTTCCTAAGGCCAACATCGCTGATGCCGAACTGTTCGGCCAGGCGGATCATCGGCGTCTTCCAGACCAGCTCGTACAATTTCTCACGGCTAAGCGTTGTCGGCCCCGCGCTGCCCGGCTGATCAGTCATGCCGCTCGCGCTCGATGGCCGATATCCTCATCTGTTAACTGACGGAGCCAGGCGCTGCTCCTGGTCTGCTCAGTCGAGCAGGCGGCCCGCGGCAACTCCGAGCGCTCGCGCCAGCCGCTCGACCACTGCGACTGTCGGATTACGGGCGCCGCGCTCGATGTCGCTGACATAGGTCCGGTGAATGCCAGCCTCATCGGCGAAGGCCTCCTGACTGAGGCCCTGCGCCTCGCGCAGGCGCCGAACGTTCCGGGCGAGCCGCTGACGGATAAACTCACAAGCCTGGCTTTGGCGGAGACAAGAGTGCGATGCAGGTTTCCCGTCGGCAGGTCGTGATCGGGAGTGCCGCGCTGATCGGGCTGGCGAGAGCCGGCCATTCACAACTTTTGATCGAAACGTCCGACCAGGACCTCGGCCCCTTTTATCCAGTAAAGAAGCCCTCGGATACTGACGCGGACTTGACGCGTCTGAGGGGAGCGCGAGCTGCCGCACGGGGTGAGCCGATCAACGTCATTGGCAGAATTTTGGACATCAAAGGCAATCCGGTTCGCGGTGCGCGGGTAGAGATTTGGCAGGCGAATAGCTTTGGACGTTATGATCATCCTGGCGACGCCAAACGCGGGCTACCTTCAGATCCGAACTTCCAAGGTTATGCACTCCTGAAGACGGATCGACAGGGCCATTTCCGTTTTCGCACGATCAGGCCAGGCCTTTATGCCCGGCGCACTCGACACATCCATTTCGACGTCCAAGGGCACAACGAGCGTCTCATCACGCAAATGTATTTCCCTGGTGAGGCACGCAATCAAACTGACGAAATTCTAAGGACCGCTGATGAGCCGAATACATTGATCGCGCGGCGTATTCAGCCTTTGTCTGGAGACTTTGCCGCCGCAGCATATGCGTGGGACATCGTCCTAGCCGAAGGATAATGCATCCGCGCTTCAACGTCCGCTTTCCACCCAAAGCGGACATTAAGCGCTAGCGGACCAAGGTTTTTTTCCGCCGGCCCCCTCCTGTCGCCGTTCGGCTAAATAGGTGCTATGTCGGAGTGATGAGGGAACAGGGGGTGTTCCATACCGTATCGTCACGCGCATTATTACGTCCTGCTGGTTATGGCCGTGACAATTGCCGGCTTTTGGCCGAGCTATTTCGCGCCCTTCCTCAGTGTCCCCTGGCAGTTCCATGCCCACGGGGTGGCCGCCAGCATCTGGGTGCTGATGGTCGCGGCGCAAAGCTGGACGGTGCATCACAAGCACCTGTTACTTCACCGCGCCATCGGCAAGTCGAGCCTGCTGCTATTCCCCTTCCTGATTGGCGGCCTGTTTGCGATCATCGACGTCACTGCCAAGAAATACCTCGCCGGCGAACCGGTGCGGGCGATGCTGGGCGGCGCCTTTCTCCTCGGCCTCTCGCTCGCGGTCGCAGCTTATGTCGTCCTCTACTACCGGGCGCTCAAATACCGCCGGAAGGTGTGGCTTCACTCGGGCTACATGCTGGCGACACCGGTGATCCTGTGGGAATCGCCCTTTAGCCGGCTGATTGACAAACTTCCGCCCCTCACCGTCACCGGGCCGCAGGACTTCAACCTCATCATCCATGCGATTGTCTGGGCGATGGCAAGCGCGCTTGCCTTCTGCCTGTTCATGCGCTGGCACTTCGGCGAGCGGGCCCATCCCTTCTTCGTTGCCGGCGCGTTCATTGCAGCGCAGATGGTGGCGATGGGCCAGCTCGGCGACCTCGCCATTGTTCACTCCGCGCTGGCGGCTATCGCCCATACGCCTAGCGCCTTCGTGGTGGCCGCTGGGTTGGTCCTTGGCGCGGCGACCAGCTGGGTGGGTTGGAACGCAGGTAAGCGGCCGGTGATGCCGGTCTCGGGAGCGGTGCAGACGGCCTGAGCAGCTGGCCAACCCGCAGAGATGCCAGAGCACCTAACTTTAATAGTGGACCACTGCGCCTTCTCTTTCGCCCGTAGGCGCCGGTGGGCGCTGCAACATAGGTCCTAAAGCCAAAGAGGGTAGACGCTAGCGAAATGTCCGCTTTCGACCCATTGCAGAAATTAGGCGGGCGGCAGCACCGTTGACCTTGCCTGCTTCATCTCGCACCGGCTACAGCGAAACTGCGCAACATGCTTTTGATCGGCTTCGCTCCCACAACCTTGGAGATCTCGGGAGCTCAGACCACCCCCATACTCCGATTACGGCGGAGATGAGGTCCATCGACTGATTGAGCTTCGCGTTTCGGCCTCGACCCCACGGCGCTCTTCTGCGTGTATTTGCGGATGATCTCGAAGAAATTGATGACGTGCGGGGACCGGTTATCGCGCCGTGCGTGGACGGACAAAGACGTACCCGGGTTGTTGCCGTTGTAGGACCGGTAGAAGACCCCGCTGCGCTGCGTAGACGATACGGATTCCGGCACAATCGAGATCCCGACGCCGACCGAAACGAGGCTGATCGCCGTCTGATTGTCCTGCGCCATCACTGTCTGGCCGGGCTCGAAGCCTTCGTCGCGGCACACCTTCAGAATATGATCGGCGAAGCTCGGCCGCGGGCGCCTGGGATAGAGCACGAAGGTCTCGTCGCGAAGATCGGTGAGGGCGATCTGCTCCAGTCTATTGAGGGGCGAATTGTCGGGAAGCGCAACGATCAGTGGCTCGTGATGCAGGGCGGTGCTGCGGAATTCTTCGTCATCCAGCGAAGGCCGGGCAATGGCGATGTCGATCTCGCGGCGGATCAAGGCACGCTTCTGCTCGGCGTTGTTCATGGCGAACAGCGCGAGATCTACATTTGGATAGTGGGAGCGGTACGATTTAATGAGCGTCGGCAGCACGCCGTGGGTTGCCGATCCGACGAAGGCGATGCGCAACCGCCCCGAGCCGCCGCTGCCGGTATGCTCCACTTCGCGATAGGCGCTGTCCAGACGTTCTAGGATATCACGGGCGCGTTCCAGCAGAACCTCACCGGCCTGCGTCAGCCGGATTTGGCTGCGGCTACGATCGAACAGTAGAACGCCGAGAGCGTTCTCGAGCTGGCTGATCTGACGCGACAAAGGCGGCTGCGCCATATCGAGGCGCTCAGCCGCGCGGCCAAAATGCAGCTCCTCTGCAACGGCGACGAAGTACTTGAGGCGTTTAAACTCCATCTGACGTCATGGCCGTGCGTGGTCCTGGCGCAGGCATCCTCGCGAGCGCGCCCGCGAAAATAGGCGCGAAACCGCTCGGGGATTTTGCTCATGGGAAAGTGCCCGATACCGGGCATGATCGCAAGCGTGCTCCAAGTTGCGTGCGACGCGCAGGCTGTCGTCGCGGCTGTACAAGCCGAGGTCGCGACGAAGGACACGGGACCGCAACTGCATGAAGAGGGTATTCGAGGGCGACGGTCGCAAGTGGGTCTCTTCAGCCCGCGGGCGAGGGCGTCCTACTTGCTACGTCAGCTTGTCGCCGACAGAGGGTCAGCGCGAAGGATAAAATCGAAATCCATGACCAGATCGGTGCCTGTGCCTTCGAGCGCGGGCGTTAGACTGCCGATGAGTTCTTCTTTCACGGCAAAAACGGCGTCCTCGTCGAGATACTTGGTCTCGGAATCATAGATCTGCGAGATCAGGGTCTTGTATCCAGGCTTGGAGATCATGAAGTGGATGTGACCGGGCCGCCACGGGTGATGGCCCATGTAGTTGAGCAATTCGCCCGCGGCTCCGTCGTAAGGGATCGGATACGGCACCGGCCGTACACACACGAATTCATAGTGCCCGTTCGTGTCTGTCTCGAAACGGCCGCGCAGGTTGTAGTCGGGCTGATCAGGATCCTGCTGCTCGTAAAGCCCGTTGGGCGCATTCTCCCACACGTCGATGGTGACGCCGGCCAGCGGGGTATTTTCGGTGTCTCGAATCTGGCCACGGACTCGAAGCGTCTCCTGGTCGGGGAAGTCCCTCTGGATGACCGAGGCGCCCTTGGGCAAGACCGGCGGATTCTCGCGGTAGAACGGCCCGAGCACCGTCGAGGCGCTTTCGCCGTGGATCGGCCTGTTGTCGAGCATGTCGACGAGCACTTCGACGCCGAGGATGTTGGCGATCAGGATGAACTCGTTGCGAGTGTCGCCGGAGATATCACCGGCGCGACGCAGGAACTCGCAGCCTTCGAGCCATTCCCGATGACTGAGATTAACCTCTTTGCAGAAGGCGTGAAGGTGCCGGACGAGGCTTCCCAGGATCTCGCGGTTGCGGGCCGGGATCTCATCCGACAGGGCGTGAATGACGGCCTCCGTGATCGTATCTAGGGTCAGATTGCGCATCCGCTCCTCCCAGTGAACACTTCTCACGTTGTCGCCAGTTCCGGCACTCGCGCGCTGCTTACAATACTCTGAACGGTATGACGCGATACCCGCTATGGCGGGACTGCCGCCCAGTTCGTACCCTCCGGGTATAAAGCGACACCCGTGCCGCTTATTGCCGACGCCGGGATTCTCCCCGACTTTGCCACGCAGCATAAAGTTGGCACTAATGTCCGCTTTCCACCCATTGCGGACATTAGCGTCAGGTCTGCCACCGAAACGCGCATGTGGACGCCAGGCCATGGCCGCCTTTGATCGCCGGCAGGCACAAGGTTAACGTCGGCAACGGGTGGAAAGCGGACATTAGGGTTTCGTGCAGATTCGGGAAGGCCGTCACGCGAGTGAGTTTCAAATCGCCATCTCCCCAGCATGGCTCGGATTTGGATCGCGTGACGTCAGTTCTGGCGCTTCGCGCAGGCTTGCCGGCCTTCACCGTCTCCCAACACAACGACGCTCGCTTCGCTGGCTTTCATAACTGGAGCGCCCGGCGGCTTGGCGCTGCCGCTGCCGGTGCTGGAGAAGATCGACGATTGGATCGCGGAGCGGAAGGCGGCTTGACGCGCGATTAGCCGCCGGCGTGCTGTTCAGAGAGCTGAACGAAGGGCGCGAACTTCGTCTCGCGCTTGACGAAGCTGGTTTCGTAGCGGCGCACCGTGGGATCCGCCACCAGGACCGCTTCGGCAATTTCGTTGAACTCGGCCATGTGGGCACAATCGAACAGGAGCAGCAAATCGTACGCGCCGGCCAGCTCGTAGCAAAACTGCACCTGCGGCGCGGATTCGATGCGCTTGATCAATGCGCTCTTTCCGCGATGGTCGGCGTGCTCGCTCAGTTGCAGCATCACGATTGCGCGAAGCCGCCTGTGGGTTAGCCGCGGAGACAGCAAAGCGATCGTGCGCGCGATCCACGCCTCGCTTCGCAAACGCCGGAGGCGCCGGGCGATTGCGGAGGGCGACAGCGCGACCTGGGCGGCGAGCTGCTCACCCGTAAGCGAGCCGTCGCGCTGGACGAGGTTGAGCAGGGTGAGGTCGAAACGGTCCAGCATGCCCGGCACAGTGCCAAAATTTGGCACGCGGCGCATCAAAAATGCACGCATCTGACGCAACGTCCGCATTAGTGTTCCGCACCTATCACACAGCGGAGTTTCGTCGATGGGTATCCGGCCATTCCTTGCCCTGTCAGCAGCATGCGTTTCAATCCCGGCCCAAGCGCAAGTCGCCACGCCGGCCGCGTCAGCACAGCCAGCGGCGAATACGCCGTTCGAAAAAACTCAAGCGGAAGCTGTGGTTCGCGGACTCGCCACGCAGCTCGAGGAGAATTTCGTCTTCCCCGAAGTAGCAAAGAATTACGCATCGATGCTTCGCTCGAAGCTTGCGGCCGGAGCCTATGCGAGCTTCGCCGACGGCCACGCTTTCGCCGAGGCGGTGACGGCCGATCTCCAGGCGGTGCATCCCGACAAGCATCTGCGTTTGTTTCCGCCGCGTCCAAGCGTAGCCGGCGAACAACGCGAGCGCAGGGGTCCGCCGGGTGGAAGCGCAATCTCCAAATCCGGATGGCTTGCTGACGGAGTCGCCTACATCCGCTTCGAGGGCTTCCCCGGCAACGACGAGACGCTTGCCGCACTTCGCGCCTTCCTCGACGCGCACAAGGACGCCAAGACCTTGATCATCGACGCGCTCGCTCATCGCGGCGGGGGACTCTCCGAGATGGACGTGATGTTCCCGCAGTTGTTCGACAAGCCGACGGTGTTGGTCGGGATGGACACGCGCATAGCCGTCGAGCAGCGCCGCGGCGGAGAGCCGGAGGAATGGTCGCTACGCAAGGTGGTTGGCCCCGACGGCGTGGTTCGCCGTGAACATTTTGTCACCCCTGCCGCGCGGCAGAGCAGCCTCAGCAAGGCCAAGGTTTATCTGCTGGTGTCCGAGCGAACCGGCTCCGCGGGCGAGCATCTGGCGCTGTCATTGAAGCGCACCGGTCGGGCAACGCTGATCGGCAGGACGACGCGCGGGATGGGCCACTATGGCGGCGTCATTCCCATCAGTCATGGCTATGCGGCATTCATCCCCGTGGGCCGCACCTTCGACCCGGACAACAACGAGGGATGGGAGGGCGTCGGCGTGAAGCCCCACATTGAGGTCCCAGCCGACATGGCGCTCGACGAGGCGCTCCGGCTGGCAGGGCTGCAGGTCTCCGAAGAGGCCGCGCTCGCTTCGCTGAAGTAGGCTACTCTTCCGCCGCCAGCGCCTCGGCGATCAGGCGGCGGCTGTTGGCGCCTGCCGCTAATGTCTGGTTTGGGTGGAAAGCGGACGTTCAGTATGGTGCCTTGACCCGGAATCGGCCGTCGGTCAAACCTTGGCTCATCGCGTTAACTGAACCACGCCCAGTGTCGGGTCTCCGACGGCAAAAACATTTGTTCGGAGGGCACCGTGGACGAACCGCCTGTCAACAGATCGCCACGGCCAGACAGGAACCGTCTCACGCTCCTGCGCGATGGCGATCCCGAATACGACGACGCACGTCGCATCTGGAACGGAATGATAGACAGGCGGCCGGAAGTAATTGCCCGATGCAGGAGCTCGTCGGATGTGGCGCAGGCAATAGCGTCTGCCCAAGCGGAAGGATTGCAGGTGTCCGTCCGCGGTGGCGACCACAGCGCCGCCGGCGCTGCAGTCGTCGACGGCGGACTGATGATCGATCTCTCGCCGATGACAAATGTTGAAGTCGATGCTTCGGCGCGAGTGGCGCGGGTTCAGCCAGGCGCGCGCTGGAAGCAAGTCGATGAAGCGACGCAGGCGCATGGTCTTGCCACCACTGGCGGCACTGTCTCCGACACCGGCGTTGCCGGGCTTACGCTCGGCGGCGGCCTGGGTTGGCTGGCGGGCCGCTACGGCCTGACCTGTGACAATCTCCTGGCTGCGGAAGTGGTGACCGCCGCCGGCCAGCGCTTGACCGCGAGCGCGACGGAGAACGCAGACCTGTTTTGGGCTCTTCGCGGCGGCGGCGGCAATTTCGGGGTCGTAACCCGCTTTGACCTCCGGCTGCACCCGGTAGGACCGACCATATATGGCGGAATGGTCATCCACGCGCTCGACCAGGCCCCCGAGGTACTGCGCTTTTATCGCGACTATTGCGATTCCAACCCGGACGAAGTGAATACTGCCTGCGCAATGATTACCACGCCCGACGGGATGAAGGTGATCGCAATCGCCGCCTGTCACTGCGGCTCGCTCGAAGCCGGCGAGGCGGCGCTTCGGTCGGTCAAGCAGTTCGGTTCCCCACTCGCAGATCAGATCGGCCCGATGCCGTACCTGGCGTTGCAGACAGCGCTCGACGAGTCCTTTCCGCGAGGGAGGCGCTATTATTGGAAGTCGGCGCTGGTTACCCGTCTGCGCGACGAGCTGATCAAGGCGATGCCGGAGCAGTTTGCTGGCGCGAGATCGCCGCACACGGCATTCCTACTCCAGCAGATCGGCAATGCCGCGAACCGCGTTCCTGCCGATGCCACCGCCTTTGCGCACCGTGATGCGCGTTGGGACGCATTGGTCCTGACAGGCTGGGAGGATCCTGGCGAGGATGACGAACAGGTGCGCTGGAGCCGGGAGGTCCATGAAAGCTGGCGGCCCTTCTGCAGCGATGCAAGCTACACCAATGCGCTATCAGGCGAGGACAGCGACAAGGACGTCCGCGCTTCCTACGGCACCGCTTACCAGCGGCTTTCCGAGATCAAGGCGCGCTACGACCCGACCAACTTTTTCCGCATGAACGCCAACATAAAACCAGCCGCCGCGTAAGGCCTGAGCTCGCTAATGTTCCCCCAATGGGCGGAAAGCGGACGCGGTAAGATTAATTTGGGCGCACTCAGGGCAGCGCGAGTCCCGACATGAACCGTGCAAAAGCCAGCCAGGCGCCGCTGCCCATCAGCGGCAAGGGGATGAGCTTCGCCACGAGCAGACCTGCGCCGCCCCAGATCCAGACGGGGTGAATGCGGCCGCCGCTGACCTTGTCGTAGAGGGCGCCGGCCACCACAATCAGGAACGGCAGCAGGATGAACGTGAAGGGTGCACCGGCCTGTACGGCTGGCAGCGGTATCCTCGCGACTGCTGCACTCAGGATGGCGACGTTCGCCAAAAGAATGAGCCGTTTATGCGTCTCTGCGCGGTTGCGCCACAGCACCGCCAGAGCGACCACAACTGCAAAGCTATTTATGTCGAAGAATGGAATGGCATAGAATGCGTGCGGGTCGCCAAAGCCGACAAACCCGCCGTCCATTGCAGCGATCGCCGCGAAGTTTCCGAAGATCACCATCGATGCCGCTATGCCCGCTCCCACATAGCCGAGCTTCCGGTGAAGCTTTCGGTTCTTCCATGCGATCAGCATCGGCTGCATTACCATCAATGTGACCCACGCGGTAAACACCGCGGCGTGGATCGCCAGGAGCGCAGTGATCCTCGGAGCATTGGCCGGCGGTTCGAGCCAGCGGGAGAGGTAGTAGCTTTGGGCGAAACCGGTAAACGTGACGATGGCGACGAACAAACCCGCGCCGGTGTAGAACAGGCGGTCATTGTGCCAGCGAACGACGGGCGATGCGGCCGTGGCCATGCGGGCTCTCCTTTTCCCACCTGAGCGACTGGCGGCAGCCTACAGCCCGATTATTTCCGCTCGCAATCAACGCTCTTGCAGCGCCGCTATGCAAAAGTGCAGAGTCCGGGCGTGTATGACTGGGACGATCTGCGCGTCTTTACTGCGATTGCACGCCACGGCAGCACCGTTGCCGCGTCGCGTGCGCTGAATATCAGCCAAACGACCGTCGCGAGACGCCTCGACCGGCTCGAGCGGCGCTTGCAGGTCGGCCTGTTCGAGAGATTGCAATCAGGATGCAGGTTGACCAGTTCCGGAGCTGACCTGTTGCCCTTTGCCGAGCGCGTCGAGGCAGAAGCTGAGGTTTTCGCGGACCGAGCCGCACAACGCACTAGGGGCCTCAGCGGGATCATCAGGGTGACGACCAACGAAGTGTTCGCGAACCTCATCCTGACTCCTGCGCTCGCCGAGTTCGCCGAGCTGCACCCGAACATCCGCGTGCAGCTGATCGTCACGAACGAAATGCTGGATTTGTTGAAGGGAGAAGCCGACATTGCCGTTCGTGCAGGCGTTCGCCCGACCGAGGACGGACTCCTGGTCAGGAAGCTTGGCGTTAGCAGCTGGGCCTTTTATTGCGCTGCCGGATATGCGGCCAGGGAAGGAACGCCCGAGGGTCTTGGGGATCTGAAGGGGCACAGCGTTGTTGCGGGCGAGGGCAACATCGCCAACGCTCCGGCGATCAGGTGGGTGCTGGACAACTGCCCTCCCGGCACGATTCAGAGCTACAGCAACAGCCTTTCCAATCTGGTTGTTGCCGTTCAATCCGGTTTAGGCATCGGTCCATTGCCGATCATTGTGGGTGATCGACAATCGGATTTGGTGCGCTGCTTTCCTCCTCCGCGGCAGTTCGACGGAGAAGTTCTGCTAGTCAGTCGTGCTGATCTCAGCGATCTGCCGCCCGTACGGGCATTCAAGGAATTCATAGCACCTCGCATCGCTGGCGTGCGGCAGTCCCTCGCTGAAGATGACTGATAGCGCGCAGGCAGAGATCGCACCGATGGTGGAAGTTCAGACCAGCCCCCTCAACTGGCCTAATGTCTGCTTTGGGTCGAAAGAGGACGTTCGCGTCAACACTGCCTCCGCTAGGAAGCAGCCAATGAAGCGATCTGCGGCCGTCGGACATGCATTTAGTCTTGCTCGATCAGGGCAGTGCCGCAGTGTTGCGGAGGTTATCACGCGACTGATGAACAAGATTGAGCGATTGTAGAAGCTCACCTGAGTGAGCCATCAGCAAGGCGAGAAGTGAACCTGACCTGTAGCAATGCGTGGCTCGAAGCTCGACAGCATTAAGCTACGTTTCAGCCCCGTGTCCGGTTGGGTGGAAAGCGGACCCCACGTGGCAAGTGCAGCCCCAAGGCTAGTCACGCCTCGTCATTAGGGCGGCTCGGCATGAACCGCACGCTGGCCTTGGGGGGCATTTACGGCAATAGTCCACGGAATGCGCTCTGCTCCAATTCGAAAACTGAACCCCGAAACGGTCGCCCCGCCCATCGGCGACTATAGTCGCGTCGAGGTGGTGCCCGCCGGGACGCGGTTGTTGTTCGTCGCCGGCCAGATCGGAAATAGGCCCGACGGAAGTCTGCCGGCGACGGTCGAAGAGCAGTGTGTGCAAGCGTTGGAGAACGTGCGCCTGATCCTCGCCTCGCAGGGAGCCAAGCCCGAGCACATGGTGAAGCTTATGTTTTACGTCTCGGCAAAGCCAACGGACTGGGCCCCTATTGGCGAGAAGCGAGCTGCGCTGTTCAGAGGCGTACAGCCGCCACCGGTGACTTGGGTGTACGTTTCAGAACTGTTCCGCCCAGAATACCTAGTCGAAGTGGAGACGGTAGCTACAGTGCCTCAATAGGCGTAAAGGCGGAAGCCCATTTCTGAGCAGAAAGCAGAAATTGTCAGGTGCATATGGACGAGCCAGTGCGAAGAGATACTCGGGCAGGTGACCGTTCGTCCAGTAGCGATGCTTTTAGCATTGTAAAGCGAGGGGGAGAGGGATGAACCAGCACCTTCAAAATCAGCGGCAGCCTGAACGGGCTGCCGGACAGCCGGTTCGCGTCGACGTCTACGCGGCACGCGCCGGCGATGTCGTGGCATTTAACCATCGTTGGCGCGACCGCGCCGATCAAAGGAAGAAGGGGCCGATCGAAATACCTAATGGAGCATCGTGCGTTCGGATCCAGTTCCACCTCAATGATCGCACCGGTTTAAATCTTCGCTTCTGCGGCGCAGGCCACGGAAACCCTGGCGACGCATTTTGGGTAGATTCGACAGGATGTCCTACTCAACCGTCCACCGATCCGCAGACGCCAGTTAGTGATTTTCACGTGACACCCAGCCAGCTCACAGTGGTGGACCGGAACAGCGGCGAACCGTGTACATTGCATTTCGTGCTTCGCTTCACTGGCGATCCGACGCCTGAGGATGGTCCAATCTACGAGTACGATCCTGAAATTCGCAACGGTGGCGGAGGGATCGACTGAATTGCACCGGACTTGAGTTAATGACGGTCGGCTGCCGCACTGACGAATATCTGCTGATGCATGATGGGTGAGCGGACTGCCGAGCGCGTCAAAGAACCGCTGAGACTTTTGCGACCAGGCGGTTGCCCTGCCATAGTTCGCCTTGGGCTGGCAGTTTCTTTGCACGGGCGAGAATCAACGCCTCATCGTCATTTTTCGCGTCGACCTGAATGGGAGCGCCCTCGATCTTCCCGCTGCCGTCAAGGCGGTAAAGCCTGTACTCTGGCATAACTACGCCACTCCCTCACGCACACCCGAAAGTAACACGAAGCTGCGGCCGCATCTAATTCGCCGGAGTCCGTAGCGTCGCGTCGGCCGCGGACGATTATCTCATGCGACAATGCTCCTGCTCCATCATCGCGGCCGCAAAGTCTCATCTGGAGAAACGGACATTGGCGAGATTGTCAGCATTGCCTGTCGGGAGGCAGGTCCTCTTCTGACAGTCGATCATGATCATCGCTCATCCGCACGACATGCGACCGCCGGATCGAGCGGTGCTTGGCGATGCTGCGAAGGCGATTGAGAGGCGGCTGCTTAGACATTGGATAGCCGCTTCGGCTCAATTTCCATACCGGCGCTCGCATAGATCGCGGTATTGCTGGAACCGCGTCACTCGCAAGCCGCGAATGCCGCTACGGTCATGAGCGCCTTGCCAGCCGGCAAGCTCGCTCACGTCAAGCTGATAGCGCTCGCAGGCTTCATCAAAGGTGATGAGACCTCCGTTCACCGCGGCGACAACTTCCGCTTTGCGGCGGGGAGTCCAGCGTGCGTTTGAGGAGCACGGTAAATCCGCCAGGGTGAGCTTCTCACCCAATGGCCCAACGACGTGAGCCGGACGCTTAGACATCACTGTTTCCCGACAGCTCATGCGGCGTCCAGAACAGCCGCGACCGTACCGAAGGCTTTGCCGGCGCCTCAGGATCCGAGCCACAAGGCAGTTCGACCTTACTGCGCATTTTAATTGCGCTGAGCCTCGCGCCGATGTCAGCCTGAGCAGGCAGGGCTGGCTCTCGCTTCGGTAAAAATTTCATCTGCGGCTGCTCCGTCCAAAAGCCACCGCCACGCCAACTGCCCTTCTAGGCTTCCATTCGTTGTCAAATTATGAATGTTGGCTTTGCCGCCGAAACCCTCGCGCGAGTGCTATTAAGCCGCAACGGACATCTCGCGAACGCCGTTTAACGCGGTCGAAGCGGACTTGAACCGCTTATGTCCGAAATGGGTAGAAAGTGGACATGAGATGTTCGAAACGACAGCGCCGGTTTTCAGACTGCCGTTTTTAGCACCTGCTCCGCGACATCGCTCAATAGACCGTAAATAGTTAGAGCGACCACCCCTGCTGCCGCACAAGCACCGAAAAGAAGGGTTAGGAACTGTAACCGTTGCCCTTTGTGCCTGGCCTCGGCTCCCTTGTCACAGTAGGCTTTCTGTGGCGTTCGGATCAGGCGTATTTCTGCGGCAGGTGCCCGCACCTCACGCAAGCCTTTCACCCACCGGTCGACGTCGACTTCGTCTTGGAACATCACTCCTGCAAATCTGCCGCCGCACCACATCACGCGCGCGACAGCGGATTGGCCGCCATGGCTGACTTCGACGTAGCTGCCAGTCGCGGGAAGAGGATTCACTTCCAGAAGCAAGCCGCTGCTCGAAACATCTCTTACGATCGCGCTAGTGCGCCCGCTATCACTGCGAACAGTCGCGGGCACAAGTACTCGCCGGCGTGTACGCCGCCTTTTTTCCGCTGTGATACCTACAGTTTGAGGCTTCCAACCGGACATTGCATCACCTCCCAAGTGTCCTGCTACGGATGCCCCACCCAAAGACGACTAACTTCGGAACTTAAATCTAAAGTTTGAGAGATCAGTTACCCCACTTTTAATATTCCGGCAGGAGCAAAGCGCCAATGTCCGAAATGGGTGGAAAGCGGACATGCCGGAAACCTCACTGAAACTACTGCCACCTCGGATCCTAGCGAGTTCCCTGCGTCCCTTTGGGTCACCAGCAGCGCCTTGAGCCGCCAATGAACAGCAGCTGACTCAGCCATTCAGACTTGCATCAACCGATTCGTGGTCTTGCGTGAAAGTGCTGCTGTTTCAACTCCTTAAGTGGAGATGATTATGCTCATGGGTATGCGTAACCGACCACCAGCCCTGAATGTCGACCGCTCAGAAGTGGTCGACGGACATGGATAACTCCTACTTCACTCGACGCCTCTTCGACACGCTGACGCTCGCCGAGCAGGCGCCTGACGCGGCCGAGCGCTCGGTGTACCTGCGCGCCTGCCATTACTACACAGACCTGCTGTGCCAGCCCGAAGCTCGCGCGGCGGAGCGCCTGACGGTCGATCTCCCCGCGAGGCTGTTGTTTGACGATGGCGAGGATGACGCCAGCGTCGCCCTCGATCTATCCTGCTACGGCTTCCGGTTGCAGGACCGGCCTGGGCTTCGGCCCGGCAAGCACTTCGGGGTCGCTTTGCAGGGCCTCGCCCCAGTAACGGCGCTCGTCATCTGGCGGGACCACGATTGGGCCGGCTGCAAGTTCACAACCCCGTTGCACCCGGCGCTGCTCGAAGCGGCAGCGGCGCTGTCGAGAAGCCCGAAAAGCCCCCTATCATGGCCGCCGCGTTTCGAAGATGGACGGGCCTGAGCCGGACGGGTTCGGATCCAGCCCCACCGCGCCACTTCGAACACGGATTCATGGTCGTGAGCTGTGCTACGCTGAATGTCTGCTTTGGGTCGATAGCGGGCAATGTCCGCAGTGGGTGGAAAGCCGTCGCTAGACTCTCGCCAAACGGGGCTTGATGCTTCAACGTCTTCGGCATGGTGTCCGCTCGGCAAGGGCGCTCGCCAATTTCGAACGGAGGACTAGAGAACGACGCGCAATATGTAGCACCGGGAGGACTGAGCCCCTTTATATACAGACAGCATCCGGATTAGTCACGGCTGCGGTTAACTTCCGTCACTGGAAGTTGGGGCAGGCTTGCAGTAGTTTCCCTTGATGGATCAGACAGATGGCGTGGAACAACGGAAGCGTTCGCGACGCAAAGTGCTGCTATCCGCCTCGCTCGAATTCTGCGACACCATCGTGCCGGTGAGGCTTCGTGATCTATCCGTGGAAGGGGCGCTCGTAGAAGGGGATAATCTGCCAGAAGTGGGCTGTACAGTTATCTTTCGGCGCGGACAGATATGGGAACGAGCAGAGATTGTTTGGGCCTCCGAACAGGCAGCCGGAATTCAGTTCGCCAACCCAATTGCAGAGACGGCGGTTCTTCGCAGCATCGGCCGGGGAAGCGGTAATCGGTATCGCCGGTGAGCCTAAGTTGGGCGCTGGTGACCAACGCTAACTAAAGATAACGCTTTGTAGCTGTTAGGAAAATTTCAATCAGTGGATGATTAGATCTGCGGTGGGCGGGGTTTGAGTGGCCCCACTGCTCCGGCTCCGCCCGCCGTTCGAATTGCAGTGGGCGTATATGACCATCCAGGAAACGATCGAGCGACGGTCCAAGAGTCGCAAGCGCGTGGTGATGGCCGCCACGCTCATTTCAGCTGAAGGTTCACAAAGAGTCCGGGTGCGCGACATCTCAAGCTGCGGTGCTCAAATCTACGCCGACACAAGGATTACTGAAGGACACGACGTCTGCTTTAGGACAGGACCGGTCTTTGTCGCAGCCCGTATTGCCTGGTCCAGAAACGGTGTTGCCGGGCTGAACTTCTATCGCGAGCTGACGGCCGCCGAGGGCGAGACCGCATTCCACGCGGCTGCGCCAATCGAGGGTGATAAACGTTGAACGCGCCGCTCCGCGATCCGTTCGCCGGCCGGAGGAAATCTCCGCGTTTGAACCTCCGTTGCCGGGCGCGTATTCGCATCGGCAAGCGCGAGTATGCCGGCTACATTGAGAACATCTCGGCGGGTGGGGCAAGGATCCGGACGCTCACTCCAATTCGTGACTTCGGACCCGTCCGCCTCATCCTGCCCGACTTGCCGGCCATGCGAGGCGACATTCGCTGGATCGAGCCGCACGGCGCAGGGGTCTGCTTCGAGATAAGCGTTTGTGCATCTGTCCTTAAAGAATGGGCGCGTTCCCGACTGGCAACTTTGAGCCAGGCAGCAGACGAGAGTGGTCCAACAATTCACCCGGAGGTCTCAATCTTGGGAAGCTCTCTCAGCCAGGTCCCGGTCGCGCCACAGCTGCCGATCGGCTTCGTCGATCGCTTGAAGTAGCCCTTCGAAGCACGGTGTCTCATCGACTGGCCACGCTCGATCGAAACCAGCGCCGAGCAGGTGCAACTCGTGCTCAGTGAGCAGTCCTACAGCGACAATGCGCTCTCGGCTCATGCGCTCCGGAACGAAGCAGCGACAAGGGCGTGCCTTTCGTTTCGCCGGGGATTCGTTGGCGGGGCCGGCCCGTGGACCAAAACACACGGGGAGGCGCGTAATGCCTGGCTACCGGTTGTATTTCATGGAGCGTTTCAGCGGCCATATTGAGCAGGCGCGGGAGTTCGCGGCGCAGGACGATGCGGCGGCCATCGCTATCGCCGAACAGTCGCGGGACAACAGGCCGATGGAGCTCTGGCGCGCCGCTCACAAAGTTAGATATTGCGACGCGTGGCCTATAACGCCTCCCGCGTAACAGGACTGCCGCCCCGGGCGAATGTCCGGAATGGGTCGAAAGCGGACATTAGCAATCGCGGGCGCGGCATCGGGCTTTATGTGAAGCGGCGGTTCGGATCCCGCGTCGCTCAATCGCCCGGCAGCCGGCTCCGGCCCATGTCCTAACAGTACGACACGCGCCGGTTCATCGAATATCCACGGGGTCTCGACCGGCCGAGCGGGCGCAACGTGACAGGATCACGCTCGAGCAGCCCCGTGCCGCGACCACCTGCCCAGTGGAGAAACTGCGTCAGAGTGTCCACCTGATCGTCGTGCGCTCCCGCAGGGAAAGCGAGGAGCTCACGCTTAAGGTCGTTAAGGAACGGCGCCACTTCCGGCAGCACGATCAGCCCTTGCTCAAGCTTGGCCGTCTGGACCTCGAGCCGGAGTTCCTTATCGCCTTCAGGATTGTGTCCGATGACACTGCCGCGTCTGCGCTTCAGATCGCCCCGCCTCAGCTCGTTGGCCAGATTCATTCCGGCGCCGATGTTCTCGATGATGATCACAGCCGGGTCCCAGCGGTCGGCGAGCATCACCGCCTTGCGCCTCAGGTCCGGATAATCCAGCCTTTGCCGGAGCAGGTCGAGCAGGTGCCACCTGTTGTCCCGGAATCCGAAAGTCATGCAGACGGAATAGTCGCCGGTCTCGGCCGAGTAAGCGGTATCCCACGACTGAACGACATAGAGATACTCGGAGCGCGGCAACATCTCATCATAGGTGTCGAACCACTCCCAGCGGATCCGATTGCCGCCCTCGGCGGTAGGGTTCTGCTGCCATTGAGCCGCGAAATTGCTGCGCGTCATCTGGCGCTCGATCTCGCGCAGCACCTCCAGCGGCTCGTAATCGGGCGCAAGCACGTCACCCTTCTCACGCCGGAATTCGCGCCCGGCGTAGAGCGGCAGAACCTGCGGCTCCTCGGCAATGGCGGGAAGGTTGAGCTGTTCCCAGCCGCCCTTGTCGAGCAGGTGCTGGACGATATCAGCCTCGTGCAGGCGCTGCTGGACGGCAATGATCGGCGCGTTGGCCTTGTCATTGAGCCGCGAGTAGAGGGTTTCGTCATAGAACGCCTTCACCTGCTCCCGGTACGCTGCCGAACGCGCCTTGGCGGCATTCGTCAAATCGTCGATGATCAGCAGGTCGGCACCAAAACCCGTGGCCGATCCCTCGAGCGACACCGCGCGCCTGGCGCCCTGAAGCGTCGTTTCGATTTCAGTTGCACTGTCACGGGCGCCTTCCCGGTAACGCGGGAACAGCCTCCGGAATTCCGGATGAGCGGTCAGAGCGCGGAAGTGCCGCGAGTGCTTGGCGGCGAGGTCGGACGCATAGCTTGCGGCGAGGATGCGCCTGGACGGATCGCGGCCCAGCACCCACGCGCTGTAGGCGACCGAGACGGTGATCGACTTGAGGTACCGCGGCGGGATGGTGATCAGCAGACGCCTGCACTCGCCGCGGTGCACACGCTCCAGCGCGAAGCACATTGCCTCGAGATAAGGTGAGGGAACGAAGATCTCTCCGGGATGAAGAATGTGGAAGGCCTGGATGAGGAAGGCGTAGAAGTTCTCGCGCTGCAGCTGGCGGAGCTCCTCCCGCCCCAGCCCGACCATCACGCTCCGTCCTCGCCGGACTTCTTCCCGCTGCTCGCCTCACGGGCGATGTCCATGAAGATGTCGAGGATACTCGCCTCCGCAACCTCCGGCTCGCCGGGGGCGGGGTCGCTCGCCTTCCTTGCCTCAGCCTTCAGAATCTGACGCTCGAGGGCGAGGAACGCCTTGGAGTCGCCGTCGAGCGCTTTCTGGACCTGCCGCCGGAACGCGCCCTCCCAGGCGGTGATTTTCCGGGTCTTGCCCCTGAACGTCACCGCGATCTTCTCGCTCAGAACATCGTCCATGACCGTATTGTAGTTCTTCGCGCCCTTCGGCCTGCCGGCAGGGTTGCCGGACCGGCCGGGCCGAAAGCGGCTGGCGAGCGGCGGCTTGCCGTAACCAACCTGATAGCCGGGCTCCTGCGGCCCGCAGGGGTTCTCGGCCTCGGGCACTTCCTTCGGCCGGGTGCGGGTGCGGACAGGAGGTTTCAGCGGGTCGTTGCTCATGCCGCGTCCTCCTGCCCGGCGCGCAGCGCGATGAGCTCGTCGAAGGTGCAGCCCAGCTCCGCATGGACCGCGGTGCTGCCGGTCAGCTTCTCCCAGCGGCGGATGGCCACCGCGACATAGGCCGGGTCGAGCTCAATGGCGCGAGCCCGGCGCCCGGTCTTTTCGCCAGCGATGATCGTCGTTCCCGCGCCGCTGAACGGATCGAGGACGACCTCTCCGCGGCGCGAGACGTCGAGCAGCATGTCGCAGATCATCTGCAGGTTCTTGCAGGTCGGGTGCATGGCGAGCTCCTCGCGCTTGCCCGGCCCGAGCGCCGCCATGCCGGGATAGCTCCAAAGGTTGGTGCGGTAGCGGCCGGTCTCGCCGAGCCTGAAGTTGTTGATGTAGGGGGCCTGGCCCGACTTCCAGACAAAGCAGAGCTCGAACTGGTTGCGGTAGCAGGTCCCCATCGCCCCGACCTGCTTGTCCCAGACGCACAGGTTCTTGAGCTCGGTGTAGGCCGCTTCGCCGGCGTCCAGCATCTCACGCAGGTGGCGGTGGTCCATGAACTGGTAGTGGATCGAGCCGTCGACGCTGAAGCTGGCGAGATGCCGAAAAACGGTCGTCAGGAAGCCGGTGAACTGTTCCCTCGACATCTCGCCGGAGGCCATCACAAAATCCCGGTGCCTGACTTCCCCGAGGCCCGAGACATTGTTCTCGATCTTCACATTGTAGGGAGAGTCGCTCACAACCATGCGCGCCTGGTCGGGACCCATGACGAGGCGGTAGGTGTGCTCCTCAAGCGAATTGCCGCAGATCAGGCGGTGGTCCCCGAGCAGGAAAATGTCGCCCTCGCAAGCGACCGAGGCATCGATCGGGTCGAGGGGAGGCGGCGGGGGATCATCGGTAACGAGCGGGGGCGTCGCCAGCACATCGATCGTGCCGCCGTCAAAGCCAGTGATCTCGAGGTCATAACCAAGGTCCATGGCGGAGAGATCACGGAACTCGAGGCCGAGGACCTCGCCGTTGAACGGGGCGAGCTCGCACAGCTTGTTATCGGCGATGGCCAAGGTGCGAAGCTCAGCCTGGCCGAGATGGTCAACCTGTACGACCGGAACCTTGTCGAGCCCCAGCAGCTTGGCGGCGAGAAAGCGCCCGACGCCGGTGACGATCTTGAGATCGGCATCGACGACGATCGGAGCGATGAACCCGAACCGGCCGATGCTCGTAGCGATCTGCGCGACGTGTTTGTCGGGGTGGTCCTTGAGCTGACGGTCGGGTGGGGTGAGGGCGGAGGTTGCGACCAGCCGGTAGCTGACCGGGGGCTCACCCGCGGGCCAATTACGGACAAGGACGGGAGTGGAGGGAGGGGTGGTATCGACCGCCGCAGGGCGGCGGCGGGAACGTACGGGCGTCTTCATCACAATCTCCTGAGCATGCGATTGGCCGCGCCGCTGAAGGTTCAGCGACGGGTCCTCGAATGCTCAGGCGATGAAGGCCTGTGCTGCCTTGGAAGCGCACAATGTGCTCCGGCGCGCATTGCTGATGGATGAACTACATGTCTACCCTGTCCAGCGCGGCCGAGCGCGCCAGGCGCCATCCCACCGCGCCGGTGATCGGAAACTGGCAAAGCCATTAGGAGTGGCGCCCGGGCGGCTGCTCGACTGACCGCGGAACCGGACCCGCACCTCTTGTTCGTCTCGACTTCTTCGCAGTCCTGAGCATGTGTGGCAGCCGGGAGGCCGTATGGCAGAGCAGGAGGCGATCGACGAGGCGCTGGCGCTGCTCTCGGTAATCATCGGCACGATCATGGAAGATGAGGCGGACACTGCCGTGACTGCGCTGCCGGCGCAGACGGCAGAGAGAGAGGCCCGATTTGCATCGCTGGCCAGCGCAGGCACCGATATTGCGGCACTGGCGGGGGCTGCCGGAGTGCTGCTGCGCCGCCGGCGCTGAAAATCGCACCGCTCATAAGCCAAACTTCCGCTCGACTTCGGACGCGAACCGAGCATTGCTGAACGTGCTGAAACGCAGCCGGCAGCCGCCGGCTGCCGCCCCGACCGGCTCACCGGCGGGGCTGTGGGTGGTGGGACGGCAATGGTGCCGCCCCACGTGGAAGGACACTCACATGAGCAACAAATCAAAAAAAGCCGCGTCTCCGACCCCGGCAAAGGCGCAAAGCAAGAAAGACAGGCTGCTGGCGCTTCTCCGGCGAGATGGCGGCGCATCGATCAGCGAAATCACCGACGCGACGAACTGGCTGCCGCACAGCGCGCGGGCTGTGCTTACTGGCCTTCGCAAGAAAGGTTTCAGGATTGATAAGGCAAAGGCCGAGGGCGTCACTCGCTATTCGGTTGCAGGTGAGCCCTCGGCATGAAGAAAGCCGAGCGGATAACGCTGGAGGTTCGGGCGCTCGAGGCGCTCGACCTCCACGGTCTCCGGGGCGAATGGCGCACGCGTTATGGCGAGCCGCCGAAGATGCGCTCGAAAGAATTGCTGGCGCGGCTGCTCGCCTGGCGCATTCAGGCCGACGCGTTCGGCGGGCTCGATGCTGCGACCGTCCGGCTCCTCAAAGCCGACCGCCTGCCGCCTCCGCGCCCAGCTCTGACTCCTGGCGACCGCGTGGGGCGCGAGTGGCAGGGCCTGCGTCATGAAGTCGAAGTGCTTGGAAGCGGCTTCCGCTACAAGGGGACGGAATACCACAGCCTGTCGCAGATTGCCCGGGTCATCACCGGCACCCGCTGGAACGGTTTGCGCTTTTTCGGGCTGCGGGAGAAGGCTGGATGACCCAGGTCCGCTGCGCCATCTATACCCGCAAGTCGACCGAAGAGGGTCTCGACCAGTCGTTCAACAGTCTCGATGCCCAGCGCGAGGCCTGCGAGGCCTACATCCGCTCGCAGGCAGGCGAGGGGTGGAAACTCCTTCCGACACGCTACGACGACGGCGGCTATTCCGGCGGCAACCTGAACCGGCCGGCGATGCAGCAGCTGATCGCCGACATCGATGCCGGAAAGGTCGACGTAATCGTCGTCTACAAGGTCGACCGGCTGACCCGCTCACTCATGGATTTCGCGAAGATCGTCGAGCGGCTCGATGCCCGGGGCATATCGTTCGTCAGCGTCACGCAAGCGTTCAACACTACTTCGTCGATGGGGCGGCTGACGCTCAACGTGCTGCTGTCCTTTGCGCAGTTCGAGCGCGAGGTGACCGGCGAGCGCATCCGCGACAAGATTGCTGCATCTAAGGCCAAAGGCATGTGGATGGGCGGCACTGTGCCGCTCGGCTTCGACCTCCACGAGCGCCGCCTTTTTGTAAACGCGAGCGAAGCCGAGCAGGTCCGGCACATCTTCACCCGATATCTCGCGCTCGGATCCGGTGTGAAGCTCGCCCACGAGCTGCGGCGCGATGGTGTCGTGTCAAAGCGCTGGATGTCCCGATCGAGCCGGACTCGAGGCGGTGTACCGTTCGATTGCGGCGCGCTCTACTACCTGCTCCAGAACCGCATCTACCTGGGAAAGATCGTCCATCGCGGCGTCAGCCATGACGGCGAGCATGAGCCGATCGTCAGTGAGGAACTGTGCGACGCGGTTCAACAGGCGCTCGCACAGAACAGGCGCAAGCGGCGCGAGCATCCGAAACGGTCCGCGAGCTGCCTCCTGGCCGGCCTCGTTCGCGATGCCGATGGACAGCCGATGACCACGAGTTTCAGCTACGGGCGTGGCGGCAGGCGGTATCGCTACTATGTCTCGGGCTCATTGAATCCATCACGCCGTCCCGAGGCGAAGCCGCCCAGGCGAGTACCGGCCGCGGCGCTTGAACGGCTCGTGCTGCAGTCGCTGACGGGAATTCTGCAGCCGGAGATCACGCTGGCCGACGCGCTGCCGTTGATTTCCGCCGTCGAGCTGCATCACCGGAGCGTTCAGATCGTCTTCAAGCCAGAAAGCCTATTGGAACCATTCGAGCCGCTGGGCAGGGCGGTTGCCCGGCTACAGCCGCTGACAGAGCCGCATCGGCTTGTCGCCGACAGCAATCGCCTCAGGCTTATTTTCGACCGCAAGCCGGTGTTCCGCGGCGGGAGGGCGAGAGGAATAGACATCCCCAGGTCGGCTGGACCTATCGTCGACGGAGCATCGTTGCTGAAATCGGCGCATCGGCTCTTGGAGTCGCACGCAATGTCCCCGCTCGATCCCAGCGCCCATGCGCAAGCGACTGCCCCGGCGTGGCAGCGCCAGCGTCGAATAATGGCGCTCGGGCTGCTTGCTCCTCAGCTCCAGAAGAAAATGCTGCAAGGCAGCTACGCGGGCGCGCTCAATGCCATGATGGCAGCTGCGCCGCTGGCCTGGGCGGATCAGATTTCCTTGATCAATGCGATGAGATGATCGAGCGTCGGGCAATGGACGATTCGGGCAGGTTTCAGGCGTCGCGATGCTGATGGATGCAAGATAAAACGGGGAGCGCGAAGCATGAGCGGCGACGATCAGAAACTTCGAACGATCCGGCCCGGCGCAACCCTGTCTTATGCTCTCATATTTGGAGGAATAGGGCTTGCAGTGCTCAGCTCATTGCTCCTCCTCACGAGTGTTAGCTTTCAGCCGGCATCAACGGCAGCAGAGGATCAAGGGCTCACCTTGACCGAGTGGCTATTGATCGGCGGCTTTTTTATCGGGGTATTTGGTACCGGAACCGGGTTATATTTTAACCTTGACGACAAGCGGCGAAAAGATCGCGCCGAGGCCCGCGAAATCCATGATCGCCGGCACCGCGCAGACGACGTGCACTAGCCTTGGGCGCCCGAAACCGTGCGTCGGAATTTGGCCGCAGAGACTGAGGGTCAGAATCGGCCGAAGTTCAACCACCACGGCAGTCTCCGTAGACAGATTCAGGGCAAGAAACGCGCGGAACTGCGCCATTTTTTGTACAATGAGAACAGAGACTGGAGGTCTTGAAATGTGGGTGGAGGTGCACCCAGTCGTAGGTGCACAAGTCTCTTCCGGCCTATTTCCCTGATAAGGGCGAATTTACAGGGAATTCTGCTGATTTTGGCGGCGAACGGCTTTCATTGGTCCTGCGCCAGCCTTGGATTTCCGCCGTTTTCAGGGCTACTTCCCTGAAAGAGAGAACAGGGAATTTGCCCTCCACGAACAGGGAAAACGAGACTGAAAAACAGGATCGAATGGCGGTCGGGTCGTGAGCAACGGTGAACCCTGACCAATGTTAGCTTTTAACCCCCAAAGCGGTCCAATAGCGTGTTGATATTTCTGCGTCGGGAACACCACCCGGGCGGAATTCGCACCCATGGCGGAGGATGATTTGCCCCCCCGGTTGGGATCGCCTCATCCTGATCCCGCGCTCGCCATATCTGCCGGTCGGCTTCGTCGATCGCCCATAGCAGCTAACCGAAGCAGGGTGTCTCATCGATCGGATAGGCGCGGTCAAAGGTGGGGCCGAGCAATTAAAGCTCTTGCTGTGTGAGCAGCCCCACTGCGACAATACTGCGCCTTTCCTTCATCCGCGCCCAACGAATGGGGGCAATCATCGTGCCTTCCGTTACGGCAGCTAGGTTTTACGCCTATCAATTAAGTCCGAGCAACCTGTCCCGCTCAATGATTGCCCGGACCAAGGTCCTCATAGCCTCTTTGGAGCGGCAGTCATACTGTGGTGGCCATGACCGGGTTGAGAACGTCCGCTTTCCACCCATTGCGGACGTTAGCGTTACAGGAGCGCCCCCCACGAGCCCAACCATGATTGCGGCAATGGCAATCCAAGAGGCCGCATTCGCATTCCCGACATGAATCCAAAACCGGGACTGAGAGAGCGAGGTTATCGGGTTGAATGGCGTTTGGGTTCACGCAAAACAGGGAATTTATATGCCCCTATCAGGGACTTGCAACGCATAAGCAGCAATTTGCACACGTCCGCCGCTAAAGGCACAGCGACCGCTTTCCGCTTTCCGCTTTCGACGCACGCTAGCGAATCCTCGTGTCACCACGCTGAAATCGGTCTCGCTGATACAATCGTCATGGCCGAGCTGCGGGGTTCTAGGTACGTGATGGCAAGACAGATTCGATGACCATAGCGATGCCCTGCCCACCACCGATACACATTGTAATCAGACCATACCGTCCACCGACACGAGCTAGTTCGTATGCTGCTTTGACAGTAAGGATCGCCCCAGTGGCACCAACAGGATGGCCAAGCGAAATACCTGAGCCGTTAGGATTCACTTTTTCTGGTGAAAATTTAAGTTCCGTCGCCACTGCACACGCCTGTGCTGCAAACGCTTCGTTTGATTCGATGACGTCCATTTGGTCGATTGAAAGCGCAGCGCGTTTAAGCGCGATTGGTACAGCGTCTACGGGCCCGATGCCCATCATGCGCGGATCAACGCCGGCGTGCCCCCACGCAACAATTCTTGCGAGAGGTGACAATCCGCTTTCTTTAACAGCGTTTTCTGACGCGATGACTAGAGCTGCTGCACCGTCACTTATTGCCGATGAGTTCGCGGCGGTTACAGAGCCTTTATCCTTAAACACTGGTCGAAGTGTCGCCATGGCGGCGAGGGATACATCATGCCTGATGCACTCATCTCTGTCGAACACGCGCGCGCCTATTGAAGAGACAACTTCTATCGGCACAATTTGCTCGTCAAATCGGCCCTCTGCTTGAGCTCGCGCTGCTCGAACTTGGCTTTCGGCAGCCAACGCGTCCTGTGTTTCACGGCTAATATTATATTGGCTAGCAATGTTTTCGGCCGTCACGCCCATGTGACAGCCCTCAAAAGGATCAGTAAGAATTTCTGCCATCGCGTCGACGAGAGGAACCGTGCCCATCCTAGTTCCAAAGCGGATGCCTTGCGCTACGTGCGGCGATCGACTCATGACCTCGACACCGCCCGTGACCGCCACCTCGCATTCCTTAAGGGCAATCATCTGCGCACCGGAAATGACCGCTTGAAGTCCCGATCCACACAAGCGGTTCAACGTAAGAGCCGGAGCTTGGTCGGGAATACCGGCACTGCGTCCGGCGACGCGGGCCAGATAAGCATCTTTCGGAGTCGTTTGTATGACCTGACCCAACACGACGTGCTGGACCTTTTCAGGTGATATCTTAGCTCTTCTGATAACCTCAGTGAGGACCTTGGACGCGAGATCCGAGGGGGCAAAATCTTTCAGACTACCTCCAAAACTGCCAATGGCAGTCCGACCCGCAGAAACGATATACGTAGTTTCCACCCTCAATTCCTCGAAGTAGATTGACAAAATTCTCGCAAGAATTCTGGTTTTGCTGCTGAGATAAACGAGCCTGCAGCGCCGATTTAGGCGAATACACCGATTTGGGGTCGCGGCTCGTCCCCTACGAGAAGTCGACCGCCGTCAACAACCAATGTGTGACCAGTGATCCACGAGGCGTCGTCCGAAAGCAGAAATGCGGCTGCGCAGGCAATATCGTGAGGGGTACCTAACCGTGCCAGCGGCAAAATTTCAGCCTCTCGATCACCCAACTCACCTTCCGAGATAGCGCTAGATGTCCTCGTGCGCACCAAGCCGGGGGCGATTCCGTTTACCCTGATACCCTTCCGCCCCAGCTCCCGAGCCAAAACCTTGGTCAAGACGTCAAGAGCAGCTTTGCTGGCTGTGTATGCGGCCACGTCTGGCTGCACCTGCCTTGCTCCAATCGAGGAGACATTTAGAATCGCGCCGCCGTCGCCGAGTCCTTGGGCGACGACTAATTGAATAAGAGCCACGGCGGGCCAGGTATTCACCGTAAGCGTCCTTTCGAAGCGCTCTCGATCGATAGCGAGGAGTGGTCCGAAATACGGGCTGATACCCACGTTGTTCACAACGAAATCAACACGTGAAAAACGCGAAATTGCCATATCAACAAGCCCTTCCGCAATTCCTGGCTCGGCTACATTGCCGAGGACGTATTCAGCTCGGATTCCAGTTGAGCGAAGCTGCTCCGCACAAGCTGCTAACGGTGTACGTTGCCGTCCGTTCAAAATAATCGCGGCTCCTTCAGAGCCCAGACGCTCCGCTATTGCCCGACCGATCCCACGCGAAGACCCGGTAATTATAGCGACACGATCGCGAAAGCGACTGCCAAAGGGCGGCATTTGGACGTTTTGTGAATCGTGAATCATAGCTCATTTTGGTTGACATGGGAGGTGCCGAAAGTCAAACGTGACAGCTTCCATGTTTGAGGTTTCGCAGTATGGAGGCGAGTGACACGTCGGGTGTGAGTGACCGAGCGCCCTTTCGCGAGGGTTTCCTTGACGGCGATCTACGGGATCTTGCCAGCTTAGTTCTGGTGGGCAGCCGCTGCCTCGATTGTAAGGTTGCTCTTTTCGGCGAGCGTCGACGATGCGAGAACTGTTCGAGCGCGAGGGTCAAGCGTCAAACCTTCGCGTCCAGCGGTACTGTTTACTCATACACCATCCAGCGGCATCCTCCACCTCCTCCGAATGCATGCGAAGGATCCTGGACGCCCCGCCCACTTGCATGGATTGACCTCGATCGAAGAGGCCCTCGAATTCTGGCACCGGTCGATTGCCATCCTTCTGAAATCATCATCGGAAGTCGAGTCAGTCTGCGCGGCCGCATAGGCTGGATAGACAGTTCTAACGCAGAGATAGTCTCCTTTCATTTCGTTCTCTGCGAGCGCGCTTCGTGACCAGAGCCATGATCGTAGGTGTCGGGATGACTCAATTTGGACGGCACCCCAATAAGCACTTCACGCAACTCGCTGCCGACGCCATCGAAGACGCCTTGGACGACGCGGGGATACAATTCACTGAGGTTGAACAGGCATTTTGCTCGCGAGTGTTTCTGCCCTCGGCAACTGGCGCCAGAGTCATGGAGGTTATGGGGCGAACGGGAATCTCATGCCCGGACGTTGAAGGTGCCTGCGGAGCGGGGGTTGTCGGGATACGTCAAGCAGCGATGATGATCGAGTCCGGTCAAGTCGACATAGCACTGGCTTTCGGGGTTGAAAAAATTGGCAAGGGATTCATGCCCCCGCAAATGTTGTACGAAGACTGGCAGTGCCGAATGGGAATGACACAGAATCCGCAATATTGGGCGCTGAACGCAATGCGCCACATGCACGATTATGGGACTACAGAAGTTCAGATCGCAAAGATCGCGGAAAAAGCAAAACGCAATGGAGCAAAAAATCCCAAAGCGTTTTTCCGGAGGCCAATGACAGTCGAAGAAATTCTGGCGTCAACAATGGTGAACGACCCTCTGCGTCTATTCATGATTTGCTCTCCTGTTGACGGCGCCGCTGCTGTAATACTCGCCAGCGACAAAATCGCACGAAGATACTCAGCTCGCCCTATAGAAGTTTCTGCATGCGTCCACTCAGTCTCGAAATTCCCATTGCGGAATGCCAGTAGCTTTTGCGCCACAGAAACAGGCAATCCAAGCGTTTTTTCAAGCACTTCTCAAGCGGCCTATGAGCAAGCTGGACTAGGGCCCGAGGACATTCAGGTCGCCGAAGTCCAGGACAACGACGCTTTTTCTGAATTGGAATATTACGAAGAACTGGGATTTTGCAAAAAGGGCGAAGGTGGCAGGCTCGTAGATGAAGGTGCCACCGAGATAAGCGGGCGCATTCCTGTGAATACGAGCGGGGGTCTCCAAGCAAAGGGAGAACCTCTTGGGGCCTCACATTTCGGCCAAATCTACGAGATTGCAAAGCAGATCCGCGGGGAAGCAGGCGATCGGCAGGTGCAGTCTGCAAGTGTCGGTTTAGCGCAGGTCTTTGGCGCTTGGGGGCATTGTGGGGTCACCATCCTTAAACGTGGTTGGTAGAGTCCTGGCAACGAGGGTCTATTATGGCAGGTTACATTGCTTTAGACGATGATTTCTTCACTGCGGAGCACGACTCTTTCCGAGACCAAGTCAGCAGATTTGTGCGGGAGCGCGTCGATCCGCATGCAGATGAATGGAACGCCGCGGGAATTTTACCTCGTTCGGTTTGGCGAGACATGGGAAGCCTCGGCTTCCTGGGAACTTCCTATGACGAGCAATATGGTGGAAGCAACGCGGGACTACTCTATGCGGTCATTCTGGCCGAAGAGTTGACCAAATCACGCGTCAGCGGGCTAAGTTTTGCCGTTCTGGATCACACTGACATGTCTGCAAACTACCTTTTAGAAGGACCTAAGGAGCTGCGCGACAAGTACCTTCCTGGGTGCGTCCAAGGTGAGATCATCTGCGGGCTGGGTTTGACGGAGCCCACTGGCGGCTCCGACGTAGCTGCAATCAAAACAACGGCAGTACGCGACGGAGACCACTACATTATCAATGGCCAAAAAGTATTCATTACTAATGGCATCGCCGCTGACATCATCATCATCGTCGCAAGGACCGATCCCAACCCGAGCAGGCCCCACGAAGGCATCAGTTTAATCGCCGTGCCGACGGACACTCCTGGGTTCACACGCGGTGCTCCTCTCAAGAAGCTGGGCAATTTAGCCAGCGACACTGCTGAGCTGTTCCTATCTGACGTGCGGGTTCCCGTGGGCAATTTGCTCGGAGGAGAAAACAAAGGCTGGAACATTTTGATGGCTGATCTTGGATTAGAGCGGTTGATCGCATGCGCGATCTACCTATCTGCTTGCGAGGAGATGCTTCATATTACTAATGAGTACACTAGAGACCGGAAAGTATTCGGAAAAAGCGTTTCCGATTTCCAGACGAACGCACATCGCCTTGCAGAGATGTATACCGAAGTTACAATGGCGAAAGTCTTTTATCGGCATGTTTTGAAGATGCAACTTCGTGGTATGCGGACCGTCAAAGAGGTAAGCATGATAAAATACTATGCGTCTGAGCTGGCTAACCGGATAGCTTATTTGTGCTTGTCGCTTCACGGTGGTTGGGGCTACATGAAGGAGTATCCGATCAGTCAATGGTATACTGACGTTCGCCTTTTCAACATAGGCGCGGGGACAACCGAGATAATGAAAGAAATTATTGCGAAAGAGGTTCTCTATAGGCAGAGAACGTGAACCCCGTATTCTGGGGAGCGGGAGTCGCCCGTTGCAGATAGATTATCCCGCGTGAATTCGCCCCTTACCTAACTGCGAGATGGCCTTTGTGGGGCAAGCAAGCCTATACGAACTGAACTGAAGTTTCACAGGGGAGAGGCTCCAAATATGGGACCTAATCCGAAGCGGCGACAAACGGGTGATCGCGCGAGCAGCACCGCGCGAGTGGAAACAGTGAGAGAAGGTCGAAAGCTGCGTCGTGCTGACAAGGCAGAGAATAATAGGAAAGCCCTACTTAGGGCCGCCGTCCAGGTCATCGGTGAACGGGGCTACAACGAAGCGTCGGTTGCTCGGATCACTGAAAGAGCTAACGTCGCGGCTGGGACATTCTATCGACATTTCGAATCACGTCAGGCCATGTTCGACGAATTGCTCCCTGGGCTCGCGCGGGGGGCGTTGGATTTTATAATTCCGCACGTTCATGGCTCTGCCGATCTTTTGGAGCTGGAGGAGCGTGGACTTAGGGCAATGCTGGAATGGGAGAAAACCCATTCAGGACTAACCCGCGTCCGAAATGAAGCCGAAACGTCCGCACCTGCTGCCTTTGAAAAATACCTGACCGAATTACTCTCTCGCTACGTCCGCGCTCTGAAACGCGGCCAATCCCAGGGATATCTTGAAGGCTATTCAGACGCTCAGCTCAGGGTGGTTGCCTGCATGCTAATCGGAGCGCGTCATTACCTGCACTACGTTTTGCGGAGCTCCGGCAAACGCACTAAGCACGTCGTAGATGCCTACCTATCATTCGTGTCAGGCGGATTACGGAGCAAATTGCGGAAGGATCGAGGCGGTAAGCGTGCGAAACCCAGCGGTTGATCGTCATGAGACCAGTTCCCACGCAATCTTGGAGACGGGCTCAACCAAAGCATGCACGTCGCCAGCATCCATGCCAGTCGCACTTTGCTGTAAGCTTCGAAAATAGACTCCTTGCATAATGGCTGCAGCTCGAAAGAGTGAAAAGGCCAGAAAGAAGTTCCAGTCGCTTGGGATGGTTCGGCCGGCTCTGGCGCAATAGACTTCTAGATATTCTTGCTCTGAAGGGATCCCCAATTCCTGTAGATCCAGATCTGCGAATCCTCCCAATGCTTTAGCGTGGCTCGGCAAGTGATAAGGCATGCAATTGTACGCCAAATCAGCCAAAGGATGCCCCAACGTGGACAGCTCCCAGTCCAAAACAGCACTGACGTCAGGGAGGGTAGGGTGTATAATCAAATTTTCTAAGCGGAAATCACCATGAGCTATCGTCGTTTCGTGACCCGCCGGAGTGTTTCTTGGCAGCCATTCGACGAGGAGTTCCATCGTCCGTATGTCATCCGTTTTTGAGTTCTCATACTGCCGTGACCATCGAGCCACCTGCCGCTCGATATAATGTCCTGGCTTGCCAAAAGACTCGAGCTCTGCAGACTTCCAATCGACGCTATGTAGGTCCGCCAACGCGACGGCCATGGACAAATATATTTCCCGGCGTTCTGAAAAATCACTCTCGGGGATTTTGTTGTCCCGAAAAATTCGGCCGTCCACATATTTCATGACAAAAAAATCTGTTCCGATCACGCTCTTGTTCTGACAAAGAATCAGAACCTCCGGTACAGGCACCGCTGTCTCCCTCAGCGCCCGCATGATGAAGAATTCCCTGTCGACTTGGTGTGCGGACGGAAGTAATTCGCCAGGTGGCTGCTTTCGGAGAACATACTTGCCCGTAGGAGTGGATAATATAAATGTTGGGTTAGACCGTCCACCAATAATTTGTTCCACGTGGAGGGGAGACCTGAACTCAGGGAGCTCAGCGTACAGATACTCTGTCAATTTTACAGTGTCGAAGGTTTCACCTGTCGCTCCGGTCTTCCCTTGCATGAGTGCCACCCACATATGAGATTGATACTTGCCACGAAGCCTTACGTTACCAGGGCTTGTTCTGAGAAGGCTTCGCCAGCTCCAGCTTTGCGATTGCTGCCAAATGCACGGCATCGGGTCCATCCGCGAGACGCGTTGTGCGTGCAAAGGCGAAGGCATCTGCGAGGCCGAAATCCTCGCTTAGGCCACCTGCTCCGTGAGCTTGAATGGCCCTGTCGAGTACGTTCAGTGCAACTGTCGGCGCCAACACTTTGATCATGGCGATCTCGGCTTTGGCTGCCTTGTTGCCGACGCAATCCATCATGTGTGCAGCATGCAAAGTCAGCACTCTCGCCTGCTCTATTTCTATGCGAGACCGCGCTATTTGCTCTCCAATCGTCGCTTGCTCGGCGAGGAGCTTCCCAAACGCCGTACGGGACTTCACCCGAGCGCACATAGCCTCAAGCGCACGTTCAGCCATTCCAACTAGACGCATGCAATGGTGGATCCGGCCGGGCCCCAGTCTAGCTTGCGCAATCTCAAAACCTCGCCCCTCTCCAAGAAGAATGTTTTCTGTTGGAACGCGCACGTCCTTAAATTCGATTTCGAAGTGACCCACCGGAGCATGGTCATACCCAAAGACTGTCAGCGGACGCACAAGGGTCACACCCGGCGTGCACTTCGGTACGAGAATCATTGAATGCTGTTGATGCCGGGGGGCGTCAGGATTCGTCCTGCCTAAAACAATCAGGATCTTGCAGCGATTGTCCCCAGACCCCGAAATCCACCATTTACGTCCATTAAGGACGTACTCATTTCCTTCACGGTGCACCTCAAGGCTAATATTTGTGGCATCAGAAGAAGCCACATCCGGTTCACTCATTGCGAAGGCGGACCGAATCTTCCCCTCCAGGAGAGGCTCGAGCCATTGCTCTTTCTGTTCATTCGTACCGAAGCGGTCAAGTATTTCCATATTGCCTGTGTCAGGCGCTGAACAATTGAAAACCTCTGTACCCAAATTGTAAGACCGGCCCATCACCGCACACAAAGGTGCATATTCGAGGTTCGTTAATCCCGCCCCACGTTGACTGTCGGTGAGGAAAAGATTCCAAAGGCCGAGGCTCTTCGCTTGTGCCTTTAGCTCCTCCACAATCGGTGGAGAATCCCAGCGATCGGGCAGTAGTTGATGTTGCTTCCGATACACAGTTTCATTGGGGATCACGTACCGGTCGAGAAAATCAGCGACCCGCTCTTGCAGATCTTTGGACCTGGAGCTTTGACTAAACACCACATCGGTTCCTTCGAATCAGCCGCACGAAATCATCGGAGTTCGAGCTACAACGCAACTTCGCTTCCCACCGAGGTTTTAGGTCGCCTCGTCAATTTCGTTTGCATCAAATACCTCTCTTTCCAGCCGGGCTCGCAGTTCAAATTTTTGTATTTTCGTTGCAGACATTGGCCACTCGTTCGAGGTGACGAAGCGTACATAGCGGGGCACTTTAAACCGAGCGACCTGACGGTTGCAGAAGTCGAACACCTCTTTCTCCTCCAGCTCGAAACCTGGATTGAGTTCTATAAACGCGGCGGGAACCTCTCCCAGTCGCGGGTCCATGACGCCGACCACGACGGCGGTCCGCACCGCTTCGTGCGAGCCGATTAGTTCCTCAAGCTCCGCTGGGGCAACGTTTTCCCCGCCAACTTTAAGCATTTCGCCGAGGCGCCCATGAAAGTTTAATGAACCATCATCGCCGAGCCAGCCGAGGTCCCCTGTATGTAGCCAACCGTCTTTATCTATGGCCCTCGCCGTAGCTTGCGGGTCCTCATAATACTCGGTCATGGTGCACCATGACCTGATGCAGATCTCGCCGAGCGAGTGTCCTTGCTGGGTAGTTGCGGTCGGCACCTCCCCAAGCTTCATCTCAACGCCAGGAATGGGATACCCCCCTGCTGCTGGGCCACCAGGGGCGGCCATATTGTGGTTAAAAATGCACCAGCCGCTGGTTTCCGTTTGCCCGTACACATTAAAATGGTGAGCTTGCGGGAGCCAAGCCTTCATCCGTTCGATGTTCGTGGGGTTTCCAATAGTAAAACAATACCTGATGCGTTCGGTGCGGACCGTGGCAGACTGCCGATGGTCAAGAATTGCCATTGCGAGTGAGTCGAATACCGGAAAAAATACCGAAACGTCTTCGGACGAAAGCATGTCCACTGCCATGTCCGCATCAAAATAGGGCATAGATAAAAAGCATGCTCCGCGCGATATACTGGCTACCAAGGTCGTAAGTGCGCCAATGTGAAAAAGCGGGTTTGGATTCCATACTTTATCATACTCGCTTATCCGGACGCCGTACTGGCTCCAGCTTGAGGCAGTGCGCACAATTGCTTCATGCGATAACACGCACGCCTTCGCGCGAGCCGTCGTCCCAGACGTAAATAACATCGAGCAGGGATCTTTGACACTTACGCAGCATAGGTCCTTAGTTATCGCGTCCGCGGAGATATTCTTCGCACTCGCTGCTGCGTGAGCCTCAGTGATGAACGGCCCGGCATCAGTTGCACCCAGAACAACGACCTTTTCCAGCTTCGGAAACCGCCCCTCTTGAATCAAAGCGGAAACCAGCCCCTCGAAATCAAAATAGTCGCGATGTGAAGCGCTGAGCACAAGGATCCGAATGTTAGATTTAGCAATCACGTAGGTAAGGTCAGCTTGGCGGTATCTGACATTTAGGGTGGTCGAAACCGCGCTAGCTAATGCGACGCCAAAGTATGCGCGAAGAAAGTCCGGCCCGTTAGGCAAAAGTAGACCCACGTGGTCCCCGCGTCCAACCCCTAAACCTCGGAGACATTTGGCTACTTCCAAGGCCTCTCCAGCCAGCTGGCCGTATGTCCATGCGAAGCCGGGAAACTTAATCGCTACCCTGTCCGACCACTTTAGAGCAGACTCAAGAAGAAGGCCGGCCAAGGTCTGGGCTGGGATAGGAAAGTAATTCATTCGGTCCACTACGTATTAGTCCACACCGGTTCTCTTTTTTCCAAAAACGATCGTACGGACTCAGCCGCATCGTTCGACTGCATCGTGCACGCAGTTGCGTAGTGCTCCATTACCATGAGCGTATTTGGATCTGCATCGAGACCGCAGTTGGCGGTCTGTTTCGTGATCCACATAATGTATGAACTTTGACGCTTCAGCGGCTCGACAAATTCTTCCACGCGAACATTTAACTCGTCGGGCGGATGCGACTCGTTGACAAGGTTCCACTCGGCGGCCTTTTTGCCAGACACCAGTTTGCCGGTAAGCATCAATTCCTTAGCTCGGCGTAGGCCGACGATCCTTGGTAATCGGTAAATAGGCCCGCCACCGCCCGTCATACCGCGATTAATGTGAAAGTCCCCAATTTGAGCGTCATTTGCGGCTATGGCGAAGTCACACGAAATCATCAGCTCAAATCCGCCCGCCGTGCAGAATCCTTCCACGACAGCGACAGTAGGTTTTATTACGTCATGGAATGAGTTGTATACCCGCGACACTTGGGTCACCATCTCTAGGGGCGCGCGAGGCCTATTCACCCTACCAGACAGAAATTGTCCTTCCACCATGTTCAGATCGAAGCCGGAACAGAAAGTATTTCCTCGACCGCGGACAATGATGACTTTGACATTTTCGTCTTGTTCAGCTTGTCGTACCCGGTCCGCCATTCCCATCAGCATGTCCCAGCTGATGCAATTTTTCACCTTGGACCGATTCAGCCAGATTGTCGCCGCACTGTCCTCTACAATGTACTCTAGCTCGTTAGACATTTTCAGCACTCCTGGGCCTGAGATCAGGACGCTTAGGTCCCGACTTAAGAGGGCGAAATTTCGGCAGCGTGATACCGTCATCTACATCGTCAAATATAACTTCTAGAGGCATACCATCAAAAATAGATTCGACGTTGCATTCAACTATATTCGTAACGATTCTCGGCCCTTCATTGAGTTGGACAAGACCAACAGCGTAAGGGACAAGGTCACCGAATATTTCTCGCGGAATTCCATACCTAACAACTATCCAACTGAACAACTTTCCGAATCCAGATACTTCGTGCCAGTTGAGCGCGGTAGACCGGCATCTTTCGCAAAAAGTGGTCGGCGGGTATTGATAATGTCTGCAAATGGAGCATTGTTGCATTTCAAGGCGGTGTGCCCTGCAAGCCGACCAAAAAGGGGCGCTTTCAACGTCCTCCGCTGGCATCGGTTTTTGTGGCGTCATCATCCGGTCCCTAATTCCTGAGCACCATCGCGCCACCCGATGTCATCGCACCTGCGGTAACCAACCCCACGGAAGCGCCAGCAACCTGACGACTACCAGCGACCCCGCGCAACTGCTCAACCGCCTCGATGGTGTGGTTGAATCCGTGAATGTAAGCTTCGGACAGTAACCCGCCGTGGGTATTAACGGGGATTGTACCGTCAAGCGCGATTGCCCCGGTTTCAATGAAGGGACCACCTTCGCCTTCAGCACAGAAGCCGAGGCCCTCTAGGCCCATGATCGTGCTGTAAGTAAAGCAATCGTATATCTCCGCGAAATCCATATCCGTTGGGCCGGCCCCAGCACTGGTCCACAAAGACTGAGCGATGTACTTGAAGCAATTGTGTGCAGGGTCGGGCCATCGCATTATGTCTTCGAACGAAAACCCTTGGCTCGGCCCACCGCCGTAAGCGCCACCCATTATGTAAACGGGCGGCTGCTTTAAGTCCTTCGCCCTTTCGGAGGACGTGATCAAAACTGCGCAGGCACCGTCGGATTCAAGACAGATGTCGTACATCCTGAACGGGTCTACAATGGGGCGCGAAGCGAAATAATCATCCAACGTCATAGGTGCGCGCTGCATGGCCCGCTGATTGAGACCCGCATTCGCTCGAGCGTTCACAGCGATTGTGCCGAGCTGTTTCGCCGTAGTGCCGTATTTGGAAATGTGTCGACGACACCACATCGCCATGGCCTGAGGGTACGTCATCAAGCCGAACGGCGCAGTGTACTGGGAAAAGCCTTGCGATTTCTGTACTCGACTTCCTCCAAGGCGGAGGCCGGAACGGCCATTCATTGAACGAAAGCAGAGAACGTTTGTCGCAAGACCCGCCTCGATCACTGCGGCTGCTTGCAACATAAACGCTACAGCGACATTCCCGCCCCCGAAAATGTCGACGAAGTATTGGGCGTTAGATATGCCAAGCTCAGTCGCTATCGCAATGCCAGGGTCAGAGTCACCCATGTTGAAACTAATGATGCCATCTACTTCATCCGGTTCTAGTCCGGCGTCGATGAGCGCATTCAAGCACGCTTCAGAAGCCAAACTGCGGGTCGTACGGCCAGATTCTTTGGTGAACTGGGTAAAGCCGATTCCCGCGATCGCGTATTTATCTCGCAGTCTATACATCGAGCGCACCATCAGAATATCCCAGTCCAATCCATCAAAGAGCTTTGAACTTTGGCGATCGCTTCTCTTTGAAAGCTTTAAGGCCCTCAATCGGATCGCTCTCGGTGGTCGCGTACTTGCATGCGTAGGCCACCTCCAATCTGAGCCCGCGCTCTAGGTCAGACCGAATTGCCTCGTTCATCAAAAATTTGGCCCCTTTCATACCGGCGGGGCTTTTAGCGTGGAGCTTCGCCGCGAGGGCCTTGTACCCTTCCTCGAGTTCGCCAGCGGGAGTGACTTCTCCGACAAGTCCTATGCCAAAAGCCTGTTGGGCAGTTAACAAGTCTCCTGTCATCAAGAGGTGTTTAGCCCGTATTGAGCCGATTGCTCGCCAAAGCCGAATGGATGATCCAGCACCAGGCAGCATACCAAAGTTGAGGTGTCCATCACCTATCTGCGCGTTCTCTGATGCAATAACGAGATCGCAGGCCAGTAACAGTTCAATGCCGCCGGCGACACATATCCCGTTTATTGCTGCGATATAAATCTTCGGCGAATTTTCCATTACTTCGAACAATCTGTACCACTGTTCTACAAAAAAACGGAAATCATCCGGTACTTCGAACAACTTAATATACTTATCCAGGTCGCCGCCTGCTGAAAAGGCGCGACCAGATCCTGTGAATACTACCGTCCTTATCGTTTTATCTTGTTCTAAAGCTTCGACGGCACGGCGGAGCTCTGCAATTGTGTCCCAGTCCAACGGGTTGAGCCGCTCAGGCCTATTGAAGGTGATCGTGACACCCTCGCCCCAGCGATCGAGCAGAATGTTCTCGTAGGCACCATATTCCGTCATTGGAACAGCTCGTATCGATTGTTGGGACGAACGGTGAATCGTGATTCACAAATCGTATGTCATTATCGATTAGTCAAGCAGAAATCTGCCCGTAAGTGTCTGCTATCCGGATAACGATGGCGGGTTGGGGCTTCCCTTTAAAATGATGGGCCGCGGATCAAAAGCGCTTGACTCACAGAAGTTCCTGCTCGTACGGTGAACGGTGAATCGCCACTCATCAATATGTCATCCAGGAATTCGCACTCAGTTGCCCGAGGACTAGCAGGGAGGACGACAATGTTGATTGGTAAGGCGAGCGCATCCACTCAGAACCAGCATACAGCTCGTCCAAGGCAGGTTCGCTTTTTGCTTTCCGCAACTGCGTTCTTTCTATTGGCGCCTTGGGCTGCAGCAGCTCAGGAAACGTCCGATCAATCCTCAACCGGGCCCGGAGAGACTCAGACGGATGCGCCGCAAGGCGCCGCCCAGACCGCTGCAGAAGCCGCGGTAGAGGATATTGTGGTTTACGGGCGCAAGCGGGGCCCAGAATACGTGCAGGATGTTCCTCTGGCGATTACCGCCTTTAGTGGAGAAAAGTTAGAGGCGGTTTTCGCAACTGATCTTGAGTCAATCGCGTATCAAGCACCAAACGTCGCGCTCGAGGGACTGGGACTCGCCGGCGCCGCAAATTTCACCATTCGGGGGCTCGGTGTCAATTCGACGATTCCGTCGCTTGATCCTACCGTGGGCGTGTTTGTGGACGGCGTTTATCTCGGAATTACAACCGGAACTCTGATGGATTTCTTCGACATTGATGGAATTGAAATCCTGAGGGGGCCGCAGGGGGTGCTGTTCGGCAAAAACGTTACCGGTGGCGCCGTGCTCTTGCGCACCCGTCGTCCAGGCCAGGAAACCACGGTTCGAGGAAAGGCCGGCCTCGAGTCCGGTCTCCGTGCGTTCACTGCAGGATCGGTCGAAGGTCCGCTAAGCGGTGCCCTTTCAGGAAAGCTCGTCGGCTATTACAGCCACAACAGAGGTCGATTCGACAATCTAACAACGTCATCGAAGCAAGGTAAGGACGTCTCCCGGTTCGTTCGAGGCGCTTTTAACTTGAACGGGGAGGGATTGGGTGCCTTTCTAACCGTCGAGGTAGGCAGGCAAACTGGAGATGGGGGTGTATATCAGAACGTTCCCCGCGTTACTAAGCCCTTTACCGTCCTGTCAGGTGAAGAGGGCTTTACCCGGAACAACTGGAAGCAGGCGATTGCAGAAATCACGGGTGATGTCTCATTCGGCGACGGGGCCATTACAAGCATTACAGGCTACCGTCATCTTACGAGCCAAATGCTTGCAGACGTTGATGGCTTGCCGGCAACGCTTTTCCACTTGGCGTGGAAGGTTGACTCGAGTCAATTTAGCCAAGAGCTCCGATATGCGGGTCGCTTCGGCGATTTCGTGGATGTGACGACGGGATTATACTATTTTACTCAGGATCTCGGCTACTTGGAGCAAAGAAGCCACGGTACTTTTCTCTCTACATTCGGCGGGACCCAAGACACATCTTCCTACGCAGCGTTCGCCAGCACTGACTTTGATATCACACCTCAACTGACCTTCAGCGCGGGCGTGAGATACACGCGCGAGCGGAAAAAGGGAAAGATTGCTCCCCAGCGGCTGCCACTCACGTCACCATCAAGCTGTGATTATGAAAAGGAGACGTGCGTCTACACGTTCTCTGATACGCACCTCGCAAGCGGTTTCACTCCAAAGCTGGGCGCTCAGTGGAAACCGAACGACGACACTCTTCTCTACGCGTCCTGGACCAGGGGCCTCCGAAGCGGCGGGTACAACCTAAGACACAACAGCACCGCGGTGCTTCCAATCGCTACCGACGATGAAAAGGTCACTAGTTACGAGGCTGGAGCGAAGCTGGAACTGTTTGATCGCCGGCTAAGGCTCAATCTCGCTGCTTTCCGAACGGAGATAGATGATATTCTTCGTGATACGGTTGAGCTCGACCCGTCAACGGGCGGCACGATTCAGATCAACCAAAATACTGGCGATGCAATCGTGCGGGGAATTGAGCTAGAATCGTATCTGAGGCTGTTTCGTCGGACATCTGCGAACTTTGCTGTGGGCTATACGCGCGGCAAATACGTTACCCTACGCAAGGACATATCCGGTGACCGGATTATCAATGAGATTGATTACGCGCTAACGCTTCCGCGGCTTGCGAAATGGTCAATTGCTGCCGGCCTGAACCAGGACGTCAGTTTAGGCTCCAGCGGCACAATATCTGCTCGTGCCGATTTTAGCTACCGCAGCCGAGCACCTTATACAGACAATAACCTCGGGATAATTCGGTCCGCGGAACTCCTGGATGCGAGTCTTACCTGGCGGCCAGTTGACGAGCGCCTATCACTATCCGTGTATGCCAAAAACATTCTGGACGATGAAACCGAGGGCACGATGATACCCGTGGCTTTTGGACCCGTCCGCACCATTAGGCCTGGTCGGACGATCGGATCCGAGCTGCGTTTCACGTTCTGATGCGGGAAGCGGGGGCGTTGCAGCGAGATTGCAAACCGTTTCTTCAACGAGCCGGCTGCTTCGCCTAAACGGGACGATGCCAAGGCGCTTATCATGGGGTTGAAATGCGCGAACCTCCTCAGCGTCCTGTGGCCACAGACCCGTCCATCGCTACGATCTTGCTGGAGCGGGCCGCTCTCACTGAGTTCATGACGACGTCGTTTGGGGAAGCGATCGAAGACATTTTCGGCAAGATTGAACAGCTGAGCCCCGGGCATCTCTGCCTGCGCTTTACGCCCTCGACCCATCCGCTTCGCCCCGGCGGGACTCTCACGGGTCCTACCATGATGGGAGTGGCCGACGTCTGCGCTTTCGCGCTACTCGCAGCTCATATAGGCCCTGTTCTTACGGCTTGTACAACCTCACTGATGATCCATTTTTTGAAAGCGCCCAAGCCGGCACCTCTGCTCGTGGACGCTGAACTTCTCAAGCTGGGTCAACGCAATGCGATTGTGCAGGTCCGCATGCGATCCGACGGGTCGTCCGATTGTGTTGCACATGCGACAGTGTCTTTCTCGCTGCCGGTCAGCCGACCTGGCTATGCGGACGTAACTGGCTATGCGCACATAAAATGATTTCTCAACCCTCAGTAGAGTCGGGCGAGTCGTGCAGCGACGTCGAGTCAATCATCGACAGCACGCCGGTTAGCCGCGGGCAATGGATTATTATCGTCCTGTGCGCTTTGGTATCGATGCTGGACGGCTTTGATGTTCAGGTAATCGCTTTTGCCGCTCCAGAAATCCGGCAGGATTGGGGGATACCCGTCGCTGCACTCGGACCGATTTTCAGCGCTGGACTGTTCGGCGGAATGGTTGGCGGGTTTGTGCTCGGGCCGCTTTCGGACAGTTTTGGCCCGAAGCGAATTCTTTTGCTGAGTACGGCGCTCTTTGGGGCCACCACTTTTGCCACTGCCTTTGCCGACGATCTCCTCACTTTAGGCGCACTAAGGGCAATCGCTGGTCTCGGCCTTGGAGCTGCGGTCCCGGCAATCATAACTACTCTGTCGGCCTACACCCCGCGCCGTATACGGGCCACGCTTGTCACTGTTGCGTTTTGCACGCAGCTACTCGGTGCGCTTCTAGGGAGCGTGGTGAGCGCTTGGCTGATGGGGCAGTATGGATGGCAATCGATATTCTATCTTGGCGGTCTCCTGCCACTTCTGATTCTGCCGTTTTTGTTCTGGTACGTACCTGAGCCATTACCATTCTTAGTGGCGAGAGATAGACACGATAAAGTGGCGCGGGTTCTCAAGCAAATTGGTAAAGGGGATCACGGCTCGAGATTCCTGACAAGCGAGCGCAATGAGCAACCAGGGGGCACCGCGGTTGCCCTATTCAAAAGCGGGCGGCTTCCTTCGACAATGCTGATCTTAGCAACGGCTCTGCTCGGAGGGATGTTTTTCTATTTCATTTTAAACTGGCTCCCGACGATTTTACGTGAGTCAGGACATTCCTTGAGCATGGCAGTGTATGGCAGCACTGCACTGAACTTGGGCGGTCTGATGGGCAGCTTGGTTTTTGCTCGATTGATAGACAAATACGGCCCGTACAGCGTAATGGCTGTAGGATACGCCACAGGAGCCATTATAACGGCGTTGCTCGCGTATATGACCACGACGCCTTCCCTGATGCTCATGATATGTGCAGCCGGGTTTTTTGGATTAGGCGCGCACTACTGTATCCCAGCTGCCGTCGTACTGCTCTACCCCGTTCGTCTGCGAGGAGCAGGCATTGGCTTCGTACTCGGCTTCGCTAGAATTGGGGCGATTATTGGCCCTCTCGTCGGAAGCTATATAATTTTGGTGGGTGGCAGCAGCCGCGACCTCTTTAACTTCGCTGCGGTGACCGCTTTTGGCGCCGCTGGCGCGGTGTTTTTGGCCCGGTATGTTCAGCGTGCTGAGGCCCGCAGGATGCGTTCGTAGATAGAGAGTGTTTTTCATTGTCGTATTCGAACATCACCTATGAAGTCCAAAGCCATGTTGCCATCATTTCGCTGAACCGGCCGGAACGTCTGAATGCAATTACGCCGGCCATGTGTATCGAGCTTCAGGATTCACTTGGACGCTGCCTCGGTGACGGAGCTCGATCACTCCTGTTACGAGCGGAAGGGCAATCTTTTTGTGCTGGAGCAGATCTGACGGATGGCTCTGGCGGCTTTCCGAACGATTTAGGTGCGCTACTCAGGCAACATTATAATCCCCTGGTTTGCGCCTTCGCAGATCTGCCTATTCCAGTTGTTACCTCCATTCAGGGAGCAGCCGCCGGAGCCGGGTGCTCGCTTGCGCTGCTGGGCGACATAGTTGTTGCTGCACGATCAGCATACCTTCTTTTAGCGTTCGTGAATGTCGGCTTGGTCCCAGATGCCGGCTCTACGTGGCTCGTCGCAAATGCCATAGGTCGTGCGCGTGCTCTCCAGATGATGCTTCTTGGGGACCGAATCCCTGCAGAGCAGGCGTGCGACTGGGGCCTTATCAACTCGGTCGTCGATGATGTTGACCTAAGACCCGCGGGAGAGTCACTTGCTCAGAGGCTAGCTGCAGGGCCGACGATCGCCCAAGGTCTGATAAGGCGGTCCGTGGCTGCAGCAGCACACCTATCACTAGATGACGTTCTGGCTTTGGAGTTAGAGAACCAGCGACGCGCTGGCCGAACGAAGGATTTCCAAGAGGGTTTGGCAGCATTTCGTGAAAAGCGAACGCCAGCCTTTCATGGTATTTGAGCTCCAGTAAGTAGGAGCCGTACGAACGCTCTATCGTCGCGCCGCATGCGGCTGAGCTCCGCCGCACGAGCGAAGAGGCAATGACCTGGGCATCATCGGCCATTACCAGCCGCCCGAATTGTGCTCGCCCCATCCTCCAGTTTGCGGGCGCGTGCGTGACCCGGGCCGTCGAATCGCCTGGAGTCCTGGCAGGTTCGATGCTGCCACCCAGTCGATCCGGGCGATACTTTTCGTGACTCGCGAACGTCCGCAAAATAGGCGAAGACGGAATTAGCGAGCTCGCGTGCGGCAACGGATGTTATGTGAAAAAGCGGTTCGGGTCCCACCCCCGGCGGGAATATCAATCGAGCAGGCGGCCCGCGGCGACCCCGAGCGCTCGCGCCAGCCTGTCGACCACTGCGACTGTCGGGTTACGAGCGCCACGCTCGATGTCGCTGACATAGGTTCGGTGAATGCCAGCCTCATCGGCGAATGCCTCCTGACTGAGGCCTTGCGCCTCACGCAGGCGCCGAACGTTTCGGCCGAGCCGCTGACGGATATCCACGCCGCCAAGCGTGAGCGGCTGTCGATGATCGTTCTACAGACGATGAGTGACATTGTTTGTTGACTTCTCCAGCCGATTAGAGCGAAACGCTTGCTGTCACTGATAGTCTGCAGGGACGCAAGATGAGCCGGTTCAGGTCGCAGGTGCGTGAGGTAATCAACCGTAACGCCCTTGTCAGTCTGGCTCTCGAGAGCGGCTACAATGCCTATCTGCCGGTCTATGATGGCGGCGTCGACTTCATTCTCTACCGCGAGGTGGACGGGGATTTAAAAAAGATCCAGCTCAAGGGGCGCTGGTACATCGACCGAAAGTATGTCGGCCGCGACATCTGGATTGCCTTCCACAATCACGGCCAGTGGTACATTGCGCCGCATGACGAGCTGGTCACGCTTGGCGAGCAATTCGGATTTACAAAGAGCAAATCTTGGACCGAAGGCGGCGCCTATAGCTGCCCCCGGCCCTCGAGGACACTGCTCCAGGCGCTCGCGCCGTATCGCATGTTTGAACCGCCGGTCGCCGCCTGAGAACCGGGCCACGCCTGGCACTTCCTGAGGCGCGCGCGGGTTGATTTTGAGTCGTATTTAGAGCACATTAGCTGCAATCCACCGAGCGGGATGCTCGCGGAGGGAGTTCTGAGCCAGGCGGCACGTTCGCAGCTCAGAATTGCTCTTCGGTTCCGGGGAGACCGGCGACCAGGACGGTCGCAGGCCCGACACGCGAACGATGCGGGATGCTCGTCGCGACTCCTTTCGACCGAACCTTTTTGAACGCGGCGCAGACGTGCCTGCGCTCGCAGGAAAGGTTTGTGATGGCCATTAAAGAAAGTAAGCGGCGGCGCCTCCCGAGGCAGGCAACGGCAAAGTTCAACACCTCCGCCTCAAAGCTCGCTACCCTCAAAACAACGATGCAGTCGGTGGAGCGCCTGCGCCCATCGCCCCACAACAGTCGTACGCATAGCCCAAAGCAGATCCGGCAGATTGCCGACAGCATTGACAGGTTCGGCTTCACCAATCCGATTCTTATTGGCGACGACCATGAGGTGATCGGAGGTCACGCTCGCCTGGCAGCGGCAAAACTGCTCGGCCTCGAGCGTGTGCCGACAATCCGTCTCAGCGGGATGAGCAGGGCGGAGAAACGGGCATATATGATTGCAGACAACCGGCTTGCCGAGCGCGCTGGCTGGGACCGCAGGATGCTTGCGCTTGAGTTTGCGGCGATCGCGGAGCTCGACTCCGAGTTCGATCTCGAGCTGACCGGCTTCGAGATCGAGGATATCGAGTTGATCCTCGACGGTGCTGCCAGTGATCCGTCAGACGACGCCGATGATGAGATGCCGATGCCCGGCGACGGTCCGGCAGTGTGCGAGCCCGGCGACCTTTGGCAGCTTGGTCCGCACAGGCTCTACTGCGGCGATGCAACGCAGTGGGTGTCCTACCGGGCGCTGATGGGCGCAGAGCGCGCTCGGCTGGTATGTGCCGACGCTCCCTACAATCTTCGAATATCCGGCTTCGTCAGCGGGCGCGGCAAGCACCGCGAATTCGTCCAGGGCTCGGGCGAGATGAGCGAAGCGGAGTATATCGGCTTCCTCAGCCGGGCGATGGCGAGAATGGCTCGCGCAAGCCTGTCGGGATCGCTCCACTATCTCTTCATCGACTGGCGGCATCTGTTCGAGATGCTGAGCGCGGGCCGGTCGGTCTACGACGAGCTCAAGAACGTCTGCGTGTGGGCGAAAACCGCGCCGTCCATGGGGAGCCTGTACAGGTCCCAACATGAGCTGATCTGCGTCTTCAAGAGGGGCCACAGGCCGCATATCAACAATGTTGAGCTCGGCCGGCACGGGCGATCGCGATCCAACGTATGGCAGTATCCGGGGGTCAATAGCTTCACCTCGACACGGGCCGATGAGCTGACAATGCACCCGACAGTCAAGCCGCTGTCGCTCGTCTCGGACGTGATCCTCGACGCCAGCGACCGCGGCGACATCATTCTCGATCCGTTTGGCGGCTCTGGCACCACGCTGATCGCCGCGGAGCAGACCGGTCGGATCTGCCGGATGATGGAGCTCGATCCGCTCTACTGCGACGTAATCCTCAGGCGCTTTGCGAAGAGCACCGGTGTCGAACCGGTCCATGGCGGAAGCGGCAAGACCTTCGCTCAGTTGGCAGCCGAACAAGCGGAGGCGCGCCATGGCTAAAAAGCGCGATTACGAGGTCGGCTACGGCAAACCTCCCAAAGCGACCCGGTTCAAGCCTGGGCAGTCGGGCAATCCCAAAGGGCGTCCGAAAGGTGCGCTTGGCCTCAAGGCAATGGTCCGGAAAGTGTTCACCGCGCCGGTCAAGGTGAAAGTAGCGGGCAAAACCAGGTCCATGCCGGCAATGGAGGCCATAACGCTGCGCCTGTGCCAGAGAGCGCTCGAAGGTGACTTTCGCTCAATGACCGCGAGCATGGGGCTTGGCGGGGAACACCTCCCGGACGAAACAGAAAAGGCAGCCGTCTGGCTAGCCGAGACTGACCGGCAGATCTTCGAGACTTATTTCCGCCTTCGCGCGCCTCAGACTGAGGCGTCTTCGGAGAAGTCCGACGGCCGTGGGTCTGAGGAGAATGATGATGAATAAGCCCAGTCCGCGGCAGCTTTTCGAGGTGTTGCTGCGCAACGACTTTCTGAGTTTTGCCCTGAAAGTCTTTCAGCATCTTAATCCCGGCAAGCATCTCCAGCTGACGCTTGCAGTTGAGGCAATCGCTTACGTCCTTCAGCAGATCGTTGACGGCAGCCGGAGGCGCCAGACGATTGCGGTTCCGCCGCGGTCGCTGAAATCGATCCTGGCATCGGTGGCGCTTCCCGCGTTCCTTCTTGGCAGGAACCCGTCAGCCAGGATCATCTGCATCAGCTACAATGAAGAGCTGGCCCGAAAGCATGCTCTCGACTGCCGCTCGGTGTTGAAAAGCCACTGGTATCAGGAGCTGTTCCCCGGAACCCGGATCGATCCGAAGAAGGACACAGAGACCTATTTGAAGACCTCTGCAGGAGGATTTCGCGATTCAACATCTGTCGGCGGAACGCTGACCGGTCTTGGAGCAGAGCTGATCATCATCGACGATCCGATGAAATCTCAGGACGCTATTTCCGACCGGCGTCGCGAGCGGGTCAAGGAGTGGTACGGTGACACCTTGCTGAGCCGCCTGGATGATCTGGCCACCGGAGCGATCGTGATCCTGATGCAGCGCCTTCACGAGGATGACCTGGTTGGCCATGTGACCCGCAGTGGCGGCTGGCATCAGCTCAGCCTGCCAGCAGTGGCCGAGGAGCTGCAGATCGTTGAGCGGACGGAAGGCAGGCTGTTTGTCCGCTTGCCGGGCCATGTGCTCGACCCGATCCGGTTTCCGCCGGAGGAACTGCAGTCTGTCCGAAATGACATGTCGGCCCACGGCTTCGCCGCGCAATATCAGCAAAACCCGGTCCCGCTGGATAATGATCTCGTTCGCTGGGAGTGGTTCCGCTTTGCACCCTGCGAGCCCCAGGATTGCGCTTATGTGCAGAGCTGGGACTTCGCGTCCAAGGATAGCGAGTTCAGCTCCTACAGCGTTGGCACAACCTGGGCACAAAATGGGGATGACCATTATCTGGTCGACGTGCTGCGCAAAAGGCTGAGTCCTGCGGAGATGTATCGAACCGTAGTGGCTCAGGCCGATCGCTGGCGCGTCAAGGAGATCCTGATCGAGGATGCAGCTGCGGGCACCTATGTGATCAGCCAGATGCGCGCCTTCCGCCCGATCGGAATTCCGGCCCCGATTGCGATCCGTCCCGAAGGAGACAAGAAGACGCGGTTCTTCAACGCCGGCGGTGTCATTGAGCAGGGCAGGGTGTTCCTGAAAAAAGACGCGCCCTGGATCAAGGATCTGCAAAATGAGATCGCGCAATTCCCGAACGGCCGGTTCAGCGACCAGGTGGACAGCATCTCCCAGTATCTGATGCGAGCCGAGCAGCGCCGGCTCAGTCCGGCAAGAGCTGAAAGCCGCGGCATGTTTTGCAACGATTGAGCAACTGGACTGGGCCGTTCACCGCGCTTTTGCACTCGACTTCCCCGCCCTTCCGAGCATGTGTGGGACACAGGAGGCCAGCGTGGCTGAACGTGAATTTGCCGATGAGATGCTTGCGATGCTCTCGGTCGCGATCGGTTCGATCATGGAGGATGAGGCGAGTGCGGCGGTCAGCATGTTGCCCGCGGCCGGCGCAGACCGCAGCAGGCATTTTGAGGCTCTAAGGCGCGCCGGCAGCGATATTGCCGCCCTTGCTGTTGCGGCTGAAGTTTTGCTGAGTCGCTCGGCAACGGAAAGACGAAAAATTCCGCTCGACTAGTGACGCAATCAGAGCATTGGTGAACCTGAGAATCGCAGCCGGCAATAAACCGGTTGCCGCCCCGACCGGCTGACGGCGGGGCTGTGGGTGGTGGGACGGCAATGGTGCCGCTACCGAGCAAGGACACCCACATGAACAAGAACTCGAAGAAGGCCGCCTCTCCGGCCCCGGCAAAGCCCGGAAGCAACAACACCAGGCTGATGGCGCTCCTCCGCCGCGAGAGCGGCGCCGCGCTCAGCGAAATCACAGAGGCAACCGGCTGGCTGCCGCATTCTGCCCGCGCTGTGCTGACCGGCCTGCGGAAGGAAGGTTACGCGATTGCCAGGGCAAAGGTCGACGGCGTCACCCGCTGGTCGATCACGGCTGAGCCGGCGGCATGAAGAAGGCCGGGCGGATAACGCAGGAGGTTCGGGCGCTCGAGGCGCTCGACCTCCACGGTCTCCGGGGCGAATGGCGCACGCGTTATGGCGAGCCGCCGAAGATGCGCTCGAAAGAGTTGCTGGCGCGGCTGCTCGCCTGGCGCATTCAGGCGGACGCGTTTGGCGGGCTCGACGCGGCCACCATCCGGCTCCTGAAGAGTGATCGCCTGCCGGCTCCGAAGCCGATGCTCGAGCCGGGAGCGCGGCTTGCGCGCGAATGGCAGGGGCGTCGGCATGAGGTCGACGTGCTTGAGAAAGGCTTTCGGTACGACGGCAGCGACTATCGGAGCCTGTCGGAAGTGGCGCGCGCCATCACTGGCACACGCTGGAATGGCCTCAGGTTCTTCGGCCTCAGGGACCAGCCGAAATGACCGGGCGTCTCCGCTGCGCCATCTATACCCGCAAATCGACCGAGGAAGGGCTCGACCAGGAGTTCAACAGCCTCGATGCGCAGCGCGAGGCGTGCGAGGCCTACATCCGTTCACAGGCCGGGGAGGGATGGCGCCTCCTCGCGACGCGCTACGACGACGGCGGTTTCTCCGGCGGCAATCTCAACCGGCCAGCGATGCAGCAGCTGCTAACCGATATCGACGCCGGCAAGGTCGATGTCATCGTCGTCTACAAGGTCGACCGGCTGACCCGCTCGCTCATGGACTTTGCGAAAATCGTCGAGCGGCTGGATGCACGGGGCGTCTCCTTTGTCAGCGTCACCCAGGCATTCAACACCACCACCAGCATGGGGCGACTGACGCTGAATATGCTGTTGTCATTTGCCCAGTTCGAGCGCGAGGTCACCGGCGAACGAATCCGCGACAAGATTGCCGCATCGAAAGCCAAAGGCATGTGGATGGGCGGCACTGTACCGCTCGGCTACGATCTTCACGACCGGCGGCTGATCGTCAACCCGGCCGAGGCCGAACAGGTACGCCACACCTTCCGTCGCTATCTGGAGCTGCGTTCGGGCGTGCAGCTGGCCAAGGAATTGGGCGATGCGGGCATGGTCTCCAAGCGCTGGATTTCGCGCACCGGGCAGGAGAGGGGCGGCACATCACTTAGCTGCGGCGCGCTCTACTACCTCCTCCAGAACCGGCTCTACCTTGGGGAGATCGTCCATCGCGGCGTGCGGCACTCAGGCGATCACGAGGCGATCGTCGATTCTGAGCTATTCAACGCAGTTCAGGAAGCATTGATTGCCAACCGGCGAGCCCGCCGCAGTCGCCCGAAGCGCGCCGACGGATGCCTTCTCGCTGGGCTCATTCGCGATGGCTCGGGGAGGCCGGTGACGACCAGTTTTAGCTATGGCCGCAGCGGCAGGCGGTACCGTTATTATGTGGCGGGTTCTCTTAACCCTCTGCATGCGGAAACTGATCCTCCTGCGCGAGTGCCGGCAGCACCGCTGGAGCGGCTCGTGCGAGAAACCATGGCGCGGTTGCTGCAGCGGGGGGTCGCGCTGAACGATGCCGGCCAGTACATTGAGGCAATCGAACTAAGAGGCCGCAGCATCCAGATAGTGCTCGCGACAGACGCTCTGCTCGAGCCGTTCGAACCTGTCTCAGCCGCTATCGACAGGCTGCAGCACCTGGTTGAGCCGCACCGTTTTGCCGCTGACGAAGACGGACTCAGATTGATCCTTGACCGGCAGCCAGTATTCCGGGGCGGCTCGGCGAGCCGGTTACGGGGTGCACCGGCCACGGCATCACCCTGTGATGGGGCGGCGCTGCTGAAGAGTGCGCACCGGCTTCTCGAGGCCCATAGCATGTCGCCGCTCGACCCCGGCACACATTCACAAGCGACAGCCCCCACGTGGCAGCGGCAGCGTCGGATAATGATTCTCGGGCTGCTCGCGCCTCAGCTCCAGAAGGAAATCCTGCGCGGTCGTCTCGCAATGCCACTCGAGACGCTCCCTTGTGGTGCACCGCTTGCGTGGAAAGACCAGATTTGATCAGAGGTGGTTCCACTGATGATAAAAGTGCAAATGCATCATGGGTGGGCTCCTATCTCCCCTCTGAAGACCCGCGATAGGCCGCTCTACTGATATGAAATTCTGGCGCGCCCAGCCAAGGGAGTCGACACCACCATCATCCATCGGCCGCTATTGCTCGCTACCCAGAAATCTGTGAGGCATGCGGCTTTTCCCCGACCCCTCAGGTAACCATGGCAGCAATCCACGACCTTCTTAGGCAAATCGACGACACTCGCCTTAAAGATCGGATTCAGCGCGAGTGGGATGCAGCAACTCGCCACAAGAAATTCGGGCTGGTGTTCGAGCGGCACCTACCAGAGCTACTAACTCTTCCCGGCATACCCCCCCGTCGCGGTGACCTAGTAGCCCTCAAAGGAAGCTCATTGGAGACTGTCTGGCGTGTCGCAACGCTAAGGGGCAACCGAGCCAAGCTTAAAAGAATAGCTGAGGCCTTGGTCCGCGGCGCAGAAGAGGAAATCGAATGTGCGATCTCTGACCTGGTGGTCATCAGGCAGTTTGGAGATGCAATTTACCCCACCTTGACCGCTGTAGATTCGATTCAAAATGGCGAAGCGGAAGGGCCCTGGCACATCCTCCTCGAGGCCGACAACTACCATGCACTTCAGTTGCTAGAATATGCTTATAGAGGGAGGGTAGACTGCATTTACATTGACCCACCTTACAACTCAGGCGCGCGCGATTGGAAATATAACAATAGTTACATCGACGAAAATGACTCATGGCGGCACAGCAAGTGGCTGTCATTCATGGAAAAGAGGCTTCGGCTAGCAAAGCGACTCTTGAATCCCGAGTCATCTACTCTGATCGTAACGATCGATGAAAAAGAGTATCTGCGGCTCGGACTTCTACTGGAGGAAATATTCGCCGGCGCCAAAAAACAGATGGTCAGTTCTCTGATCAACCCTGCCGTCGTGCCTCGCGCTGGCTCTTTTGGTAGAAGCGACGAATACATATTTTTTGTTATGCTCGGGAAGGATGCACCGGGGCGCCTTCGGTTGAAGCGCGAATGGGTTTCCGGAAAGGGCCGCACGCACACGGGGAGGATTCGGTGGGACCTGCTAAGGAGAAGCGGACCCGGTGCTGCGCGAAGCGACTCCCCCGGCGGCTTCTATCCGATCTATGTAGATCCAGCTGGCCCCAAGGTTGTCGATGTCGGCGAGCCGCTGCCCGACGGCGTGTCGGAACCTCCAGCGGTTCCAGGCACCGTCGCTATACTGCCAATCCGAAAGAACCGCACCGAAGGCCGCTGGCAATGGGGGGTAGGGACCTTTCGAGAGAGGTGGAAGCAGGGCCGCGTGAGAATCACAGGCTCTGAGGCTCGTGGTTTCACCGTGTCGGTTTTGAAGGATGGTGAATACGCAAAGGTTCAGCGTGAGGAGTTTCAGAGCCTTGGGCTCGATGCGAACGGCACTCTCGTTGTTGCCGGTGCCGACGCTGCCTTCGTTTTAGCCACCCCCGGAACCCAGTGGCGAATAAGCTCTCATGACGCAACCCAATACGGCACGAGGTTGCTCACTGAGGTCATATTGCCTGGATCGAACTTCCCTTTCCCGAAGTCGCTGTATGCGGTTGCAGACACGCTGCGCTTCTTTGTTGAAGGAAAACCGAGCGCAATTGTTCTGGACTTCTTCGCAGGCAGCGGGACGACCCTTAACGCCATCAATCTCTTAAACTCTCTGGATGGTGGCAAGCGCCAGTGCGTGATGGTCACGAATAATGAAGTATCGGCGGACGAAGCCGCGGAGCTTTCAGCCGCCGGGCTTAAGCCGGGTGATCCGACTTGGGAGACTCAAGGTATATGTCGATCAATCACCTGGCCTAGGTCGAAATACACGATTCTCGGACGCAGGGACGACGGCACCACCATTGATGGTGAGTATTTAACGGGACGGCCTGTATCCACGGAGACGCCTCGTCAGTTCACGCATGTCGCGTTTGTGTCCCCGGCAGATTTTCGTCTCGGCAAGGGTCAAACAGCAAGCACAGCGAGAAAACGTAAACAGGGGCTCGTAAGCTTGATCGACGGCTTGCCGCAATCCGCTGTCGGCGATGAACCTTACATCGCCAGCGAAGATTACCCGGCCTCGATCCTCTTTGATCCTGAGAAAGCGGAAGAATGGCTCACTGCTCTAGACGGCCAGGATCACATCGAACGGTTTTACATCGTTACGGAGCGACCATCTGACTACCGAAACCTTCGAGAGCGCGTGGAAGATCTGCTGGGGCCTAAAGTTGTGCAAGAGGAGCGGAAGCTACCCATGTCGGCCGGGTTCTCGTCAAATCTCGCCTATTTCAAGTTAGACTTCCTCGATAAGAACCGCGTGGAGCTCGGGGCCGCGTTCAGAGAAATCTTGCCTCTCCTTTGGCTGAAGTCAGGAAGCGTCGGTCAGCGACCGGAACTCGGCGAGACGACATTGCCACATTGGTTCGCGCCGGCTGGAAGCCCGTTTGCCGTTCTCTTGAAGGAATCCCAAGTCGCTGGGTTCTTACGCGAGTTAGTAGGTCGGACCGACCTCACGCATGTTTTCATCGTTACAGATTCTGAGGAGGCATTCAGAACTCTGTCCGAGGAAGTTCTTGCCGCCGTTTTGCCGTTCAACGCGGAAGTCGAGACCTTCCAGCTCTATCGGGATTACCTGTCCAACTTCGCGATCAACACGAGCCCTGAGGACGCCGCTCTGCCGGAGGTGCATGGATGAGAATCCAGCTGTTCGAGTTCCAAAAACAAGCCCTACACGAGCTGCGCATTCGACTGGATGCAGCACGACGACTGTCTTCGACCAACAATCCGCAGGCGATCACGCTGGCGGCGCCAACTGGCAGCGGGAAGACCGTGATAATGACGGCCCTGTTTGAAGCGATCCTCGACGCTCCAGATGACCAACTCGATTGGCCGGTCGATTGGCATCCGTTGTACGATGCGGCGATCCTTTGGGTCTCTGACATGCCAGAGTTGAACGAACAGACGAAACGGAAGATCGAGAGTCAATCAGACAAGATATTCCGAGCAAGCCAGCTAATCACTATCGACGCAGACTTTGACTACGAGCGACTCGAGGGAGGTAAGGTCTACTTCCTCAACACACAGAAGCTTGCTTCAGATCGACGCCTGTCTCGTGTGGGGGACAATCGGACCTGGTCCATCTGGCATACCCTAAGAAACACCTCAGAAGCCATGCCGGATCGGTTCTTCGTGGTGATCGATGAAGCGCACAGAGGGATGTCTACTGCCAGACGAACCGAAGAAGCGCAATCGATCGTCCAACGTTTCATAAAAGGTCACGCGGAAAGCGGTATGGTCAAAATGCCCCTGATCCTCGGTCTCTCTGCAACTCCGAGGCGCTTCAATGACCTTTTGGCTGACACGTCGCACACGGTGCACAGAGTCCAAGTTCCAGCTGAAGAAGTGAGACTCTCCGGACTCCTAAAGGAGCGCATACTGATCCACCACCCGGGTGCTCCGACCAGGGCTGAGATGGGCCTTCTTTCCGAGGCATCACGACGCTTCGTCGAAATGCAGCAGCAATGGGGGACCTATTGTTCGGAAGAAGGTGAAAGGGTCGTCCGACCGATATTGGTGATCCAGGTTGAAGACGGCGGGGCCAACCATGTAACTCGAACTAATTTGGCCGCTGCGATCAGCACGATTGAAGAGGCGATAGGTCGTCGTCTCGATGACAGCGAAATAGCCCATGCGCTTCAGGAAGACGGCCGCGTAGCAGCGGGCGACCGCAGGATCCGCAAAATCGATGCGTCCCGTATCGAAGACGACCCCGATGTGTCTGTCGTCTTCTTTAAGATGGCGCTCTCGACAGGCTGGGATTGTCCCAGAGCAGAAGTGATGATGTCATTCCGCCGAGCGCAGGATCACACCTACATCGCCCAACTACTGGGACGGATGGTGCGAACCCCGCTCGCAAGGCGTGTCGAACGCCTCGCACAACTGAACGATGTACACCTATTCCTGCCCTACTTTGACGAAGACGCGGTCACGGCGGTTATCCGGGCGCTACAGAACACCGAGGAAGTTCCTCCCGCGGAGGCAGCCGACGCACGAGAACTGGTTGTTCTCAATCGCCGCCAAGATGCAGCACCAATCTTTGAGGCCATACAGCAACTCATTACCTATCGAGTTGGCGCTCACCGTGTTCAAAGTAGCGTCAGGCGATATCAAGAAATCGCTCGTCGGCTGACCCTCGACGAAATTGATCCTGAAGCGTGGGATCGAGCGAAGGCTGACGCGGTAACCTGGATCGGGGATCAGGCCGCGATACTCCGAGAGAGTGAGGTGCTGGATCGAACTATCACGGAACTTACCACGGTCGCAGTGAACACAGTTGCCGTGGAGAACGTGACTGGGGACCAAGAAGCAGTTCAAGAATATGAGATCCAAGCTTCGACAATCGACATCGAACGGATGTTTGAGGAAGCCGGTCGATCACTCGGCAATGGCTTACACCGCGAATATTGGAGAGCGCACGCTGAGCGCGATGCGGAAGAGGTCAAGCTGGAACTCATTGTGGTTGCTCGAGATGCGACGGCAAACGCAGCCCTCGAGCGCCAATCCAGGGCAGCTTTCAACAATCTTTACGACGAATATCGATCAGAGTTTCCCCGCTTGGCCGAGCACAAGCGGCTGGCATACGATCGGCTGAGGGCAGCCTCAACGATCCCAGAACCTCTCACATGGACAATGCCAGACAGTATCGAATCTCGGCGATCTACTGACGCGAGGACCTGGCAGAAGCACATCTTCGTCGAGGACGATGGGAGATTTCTTAGCAACCTTGGCCCGTGGGAAGAGGCAGTGCTCTCCGAAGAACTATCGCGGGAGGACGTCGTTGGTTGGCTCCGAAACCTCGATCGAAAGCCTTGGTCCCTGGAAGTTCCATATATTACCGCAGGCAAAGCGAAGCCTATGTTCCCCGACTTCTTGATCGTTCGCGCTGATGCCAGCGGTTATCTATTCGATGTTCTTGAGCCTCACGACCCTAGCCTCTCAGACAATCTCGACAAGGCGAAGGGACTTTCCACTTTCGCTGAGCGGCACGGCGACACCTATTCCCGCATTCAGTTAATTAGAGTGGACGGGCGAGGTTTGAGTCGCTTGGAGTTTAACCGAAGCGTCGTGCGAGACCGAGTGGCCTTGATCACTACCTCGGCCGAACTCGATTCTTTATTCGTTGAATTTAGGTAACCTCGGGCTACCGAGCTCATGACAAGACTGTACTATTGCCATGATTGTTAACCCTTCTCCTCGCGACCTCATCTCCCGGACGCAGACTCTATAGGTAGGCTGCAATGCAGCCGGTCGTCTAAGCGTTACCTGTTCCTCCGGCCATTGACGAACGGTCTCTTACGCGGAACAAGAGGGACGCTCGGACCGCTCTAATCTCATGGTAAAGCTTGGCGGACATACCTCCCCCACTTCTGCATGCCGTCGTAGCTGATGAAGGCGGTCGCCTTGCTCTCGTGATTGGCGCTGGAACCTCTTTCGAGCCCCCAACAAGCCTCCCGCTCGGCGGAGAAGCGTCGGCCGCAGCACACGCGCAGCTATTGAAGAACGGAGTGATCCAACCAGGCGAATGCCCAAATCCGAACGATTTAGCGGTCCTCGCCTCACTCATCTACGAGAAGGAGGGGTCTCAGCAGACGCTGGTTGCAGAGCTGCCCATGAACAGTTTCCGCCTCGCGAAACCCAATCGGGGCTACAAGTTGCTAATTGCCATGATGGCGGAACGGGCGATCACATATGTCCTCTCACTGAACTTCGATCTTGCTGTCCAGAACGCGGCAGCTGAACTCGGTTGCACGGTCCACGCCGTGAGAAGCTTCGGCGATCCATTGCCAGCGGCGGCGACGATAATTCATCTTCACGGGAACGCGTACGATGAGCCAGACAATCTGGTGCTTCGGGCCGAGGTAATAAATGAAGCTTGGAAGGCGAGCTGGCAGCAAGTCATCGCTCAACAGGTACTGGCAGCACCCATTGTCCTCTTTATTGGCCTGGGCTCACCAGCCCCCGTGCTCACCAAAACTGTGCAGATGATTGCAGATGCAGTGGGTCACAACGAAAGGTTCTACCAAGCTGACGTAGTGACTCACGACCAGAGCGGGTTTGCGGCGCAGCTGGGGGTACCGCCAGAGCGATACATTGAAGGTGGATGGACTGAGGTGATGGGAGACCTCGCTGCACGCCTTGCCAACGAACAAGTAGACGACTTACTCGAAGCCTGCGACGCACTGCTGACCGCGAACCACGCAAGCGACGAGCAGATCGACGACTTCAACACAACAGCGGAACGTCTCCGCAGTGTCAGTCTGTTGGGAATCGGAAAGCTCCGTGCACGAGCCAAGCTCGAGGAGACGTCATACGTACCGCGCCACTCCTTGGACGACGAGCTTTTCGCCGAGCCAATCAGCGCGCTTGGGGGTTTTTGTCGATCAACAGGTGTGACGGCGGTTCCGTGCGAAAATGGCGTCTGGAAACTTGCGCGTGAAGGACGCTCTCTGGGCTGTCTGATCGTTTCGACGGGGCGCGGAACGAGGAAAATTTCTGCCTTAGAGGCAAAAATTCGGTATCAACACGAGGAACTTTGCGAAATATCCAACGAGCCAGCACGAGCGATTCTCCTAGGCGGCATCATACCGGAGGCGCATGAGATCGCTTCGCCCGACGACATCGTGACGGGGGATGTGATAGAGACGCTGATTAGCGGTCCGCCGCCGCCCCAACCAGTGGTTGCCAACGATGCTGCAGCATTTGCCATTCTGACCGAGTTATTCGATGCAGCCTGAGACCCTCAGCCTGTCTGCGGTCTTTGCTCTTTTCGAGGAGCAGCTTAGGGCAAACGGATACGCCACTACGCGGTCGCCGCCCGTAGACATTCCGGGCGATCAATGCATGGTAGCCGAAGATGCCTACAACATTATCGCAGTAACAGGCTTTACCACTTGGGCGCAGCTAGCACTGCAGTGGCCCGACGCCCAATCTGCGCTCGTCGGCCTAATTGCCAGTCGGTTATCGAAGTCGGCCCCAAAAGCTTGGGACGGGTACCTGGTTTTGATCTGTGAATCGTCCGCTCCTGATAGCGCGGAAGTTACAAGGATTGAGCGAGACACAACCAGAGTGCGAAAAATTGTTGGCACGGCCGAAACTCTCCACACTACCAACGACGTGCTTCGACTTCTTGACCCATTTCTTCCGCTTCCAACGGACACAGGAAGCGAAGCGTTCGCAGACATTCTCGAGATGCTCCCTGGTTTATTGCAGGATGAGGTCGCGCCGGAAGCCGTTCGGACCGTGGTGAGTGCCTTCCGTGCACTAGAGCCTCCGCTTGAGCGGCTTCATGACCGAGGCGCGCATCAGTGAGGCTGCACACCATCACGCTTGAAGGCTTTCGAGGCTTCGTTCGGAAGACGACCATTTCTCTCGATGCCGACGTTGTTATCTGTCACGGCCCAAATGGCTCAGGAAAGACCTCCTTACTGGACGGTATTCTGTGGGCCCTCAGTGGTCGCCTAGATCGGTTCACAAACGGCAGTCCTGTGTCGCTTTACGCGAAGGAGGGGATTGCTCGTGTAGAATTGGCGCTGAGGGCAGAAGACCGGCTGATCTCAATCACGCGCGTGACGGACGGAAAGAACCCGCTAGTCAAGCTCGTCGACGGACAGACAGTTCTGGAGGGTGCCCAGGCGGAGGGACACCTCATAAGTCTCATGCTTCCGCATCTCGCGGAACGAGCTAACGCGACAGGCGCGGTCGCCCGTATTCTGACTAGAGGCGTCTATCTCCAGCAGGATCTCATTCGCCAATTCATCGAGACCGATACTCCTGCCGAGCGCTTCTCGCTCATAAGTGAGATTATCGGCGCTGGTGTCGTCATCGACCTCCAGAATGAACTCGAGCGAAGCAGAGCCGCGTGGTCCCGAAGCACGACTGCTGCCCGCAAGGAACAACTGCAACCACTCCAAGACCAGCTCACGAGAGTACAGGAAACAATTGGAAGACTGGAAACCTCGCAGCAACTGCCCACGGCGGACATCAAGGGCGAGGCTGATACCATCTTTAACGCTGCTCTTGAGCTACTCGGGACGGGGCGGCTGACCGCCCAAGCTTCGCCCACGAGCGCTTCGGAACTAGACCGCCTACTGAAGGACCTCGCTGCGCAACGGATCACCTTCGAGCGTGAGATCAGCATCGCATCGGCTGTTCTCTCGGAGTTGCAGGACGGTCAGGTTAGACCCTTGGATCAGATGCGCCAAGAATTGGCGGCAGCCGAAAACAAAGAAGCTGAGGCCGCAAGCCTACTTCAAAGCCTCGAGCAGCAGGTCGCCGCGGAGATCAGGCGACTGCAAGAAGAGCGCCAGAAGCAAATTCAAAGCGCAGATCATGCTAAGCGGGTCGCCATGATGGCGCAGATTGCGTTGGACGAGTTGGGCCAAGTCTGCCCCGTCTGCACACAGCCATATGACAAACATGTGACTGAAACCCACCTCCGAGCACTCATTGAGCAGGTGGAGAGGCTCTCGGGCGCGCAGTCAGATGATCGGCGACTAACGGAGCTTCAGACACAGCAGGTCGAAGCTTCTAAGAACGTGAATGAACTGCGCGCACGAGTGATGGACTTGAGGCGTCCTCTCCTCGAACTCGAGACAAAGGAAACACTTCTTCGAACACGCCTGTCGGACCTCGGAATCGATGACGTATCAACGGCACGAGAAGTGTTGAACGAGCGAGTTGAGCGGCTCTCTCGCCAAGTTCAGCAGATTACAGATCTCCTTGCCCGGGGAGAACGCCTCACGTTGGTGGTCGTGAGGCTCGGCGAAGAGCGACAGAAAAGCGAGTTGATCAAACAAAGGAACGACCTGGAGCAACGCATCGCGGTTCTCCGCGCCGACCTCGACGCGCAAGACAAGACGCATATGCTTGCGGGCAAGATCATCGAAGGATTGCGGCGCGCCTCATTGGAAATCACGGCTAAGCAGGTCGAGAGCCTCGGGCCATTGCTCCAGCTTATCTACTCGCGCATCGACCCGCACCCCACCTTTAAGGTCACTCAGATTGCGACTGATCTGAAGCAGGGTAAGGGGCTATTGCGGGCCGGAATCTCCGACCCCGAGCTTGACCAGACGATGCACGAGGTTGGGGCGCTTCTCAGTAGCTCACAGCTCAATTCTTTCGCGGTTTCCCTCTTCTTAGCGCTGAATCTCGGCATTCAGTCGCTACGGCTTAATCTCTCGATCCTCGACGATCCCCTGCAGAGCTTGGATGCAATCAACCTGCTGGGGTTGGTAGACGTTTTAAGACGACTCCGTGAACGCCGGCAGGTACTGGTCTCCACACATGATGATCAGCTCTTCGGCCTTCTGCAGCGGAAGCTTCGTCCCGTCGCGGAAGGCGAAAGGCTGATCATCCTGAAATTTGAGCGCTGGACGAAGAACGGTCCGGAATTCCGCGACCTTCAGTTCGACTATGATGTGGCCGCAAACCCGAGAGTTCTGCTCGCCGCCTGAGCGGTTCGCGCTTACTCCGTGCTAGCTGGAGCAATCACTGGTCAATGGAAGTTGCTGTATTCGAAGTCATGACAAAACTTCAATTTGGTCATGAGTTGGGGATCGGGGTGAATAGCTCTGGTGGGCTTTTAGCGAAGCGCGACCGGTGGCCAGTTAACTCGGTTCTAATGGGCAAAGGCCTGCTTTCGCGCCCCCGGAGTCCCCGGTACGAGAAAGCGCATGAGGGATACATTCATTGGGTTTGACTCTGCCTGGACTGACAAGGCAACCGCACCTGGGGCAATTTGCGCGGTTTCGGTGGGGGCAGGAAAACCGGCTGACTTCCACGCGCCACGCCTAGCCTCTTTCAGTGAAGCCCTGAGGTTCGTCGCGGACGTTAGAAGTGACTCCGGCTGCACATTGATAGCGCTCGATCAGCCGACGGTAGTGGCAAACCAAAGCAGCATGAGGCCGGTAGAACGCGTCGCAGCGTCTCTTGTGAGTTGGATTGGTGGGGGTGTTCAGCCAGCGAACCGAAGCAAAATAGGGATGTTCTGCGACGCTTCCCCGGTATGGCGCTTCCTCCGTAGTCTTGGTGCATCGGAGGCACCAGAGGAGGCCAGGATGGCATCGAACGGGTTACACCTAATCGAAGTGTTCCCGGCCCTCGCTCTCCCCTCACTTGATCCAGCTTTTTTCGGGCGGTTGGCAGGTCCCCGATACAATCCAGGCCGGCGCAAAACCTTTCAAATTGATCATTGGCGACGCGTGGCACTCGCTGCCGCCGCATCCTTCAAGGGCTTCGCGCTCACTGAACTGGCTGACTGGTGCCGAACTGCCGCAGAGAATCCCGCGCCAAAGAAGGCGGACCAAGACCGGCTGGATGCGATGATCTGCCTGCTCAGCGCCTTATATTGGCGGCTGCGGCCCCGGCACGAATCGATGATGCTGGGCTGCGTTGACAGTGGATACATGATCTTTCCAGCCAGCGATGAGGTCCGAGCCAAACTGACCGCTGTGGCAGAGAAGCTTGGCGTACCAGCGGCTTGAAAAGGCACCCGGTGATATTTCCGGTTTTGTTATGAGTGGGTCCTGCACCCCCGGCCGAACCGTGCACTGGGTATGGTCCGAAACCGTGCACCGGAATTTGGCCGCAGAGACTGAGCGTAGAATCAGCCGCTGATCCACTCGGACCGGCCGTCTCTGTAGACGGATTGAGGAAAAGAAAGGCGCGGAACCGCGCCATTTTTTCCCGAATGAAACCAGAGACCTAAGTCTCGAAATGTGGATGGAGGCCCGAGCCGGAATCGAACCGGCGTGCAAGGATTTGCAGTCCTCTGCGTAACCACTCCGCCATCGGGCCGGAGCAGGGGGAATGGGGAGCCTCCCGGGCGATGTCAACCGCCGGTCTTTCGACGAACGGCGGTGCGGTGCGCTTGGCTGGGGAGGCTACCGCCGATAAGAGCAGCCTTGCATCCTGACTGTATTATTGGCATAGAACACTAATGACCGCGCAGACTCCAATTCCCGATTACGACGCCGCTCGCCTGGCGATGGTCGACGGCCAGCTGAGGCCGCAGGGCGTCAACGACCGAGTCGTGCTGAACGCCATGGCGGCGGTGCCTCGTGAGCAGTTCGTTCCGGAAGACTTGCGGCCGCTCGCCTATGTTGATCGATCCTTGCCGATCGGCGACGGCCGCATGCTGGCGCCGGCCACCGTGCTCGGCCTGCTGCTCACGCAGATGCTGCCAGAAAAGGGCGAACGGGCGCTCGTCGTCGGCGCCGGCACCGGTTATTCGGCGGCCGTGCTTCAGGCGATCGGAATCGAGGTGATCGCTCTCGAAAGCTCGGCGGCGCTTGCTGCTGCGGCCAGGGAGCTTGGGGTCAAGGTCGTCGAGGGGCCGCTCGAAGCCGGCCACAAGGCCGGCGCGCCCTACGACCTCATCCTCATCGACGGCGCGGTCGAAACCCTGCCCGATGCGCTGGTCGCCCAGCTTGGCGACGGCGGTCGCCTCGGTGCCGCCCTCGTCGACCGGGGAATCACTCGGCTGATCATCGGTCGCAAGGCGCCTGGCGGCGGTTTCGGCCAGCAGTCGATCGCCGACGCCGCGGTCGCCGCCTTGCCCGGCTTCGCCAGGCCGCGGGCCTTCACGTTCTAGAGCGGAGCATCGCAGTGGTTCGCAAGCTCACCATCGCCGCGTTGATGGCCGCGCTCGCCGCCGGCACCGCTTCGGCCGACACATTGCGCGAGGCGCTGGCGTCGACCTATGCGACCAATCCGACGCTCGCTGCCCAGCGCGAGGCGCTCAAGGGAACCGATGCGACCGTCGCCATTGCCCGCGCCGCCGGCCGGCCGCAGGTCACCGCCACCGCCGGGCTCAACCGCAACCTCACGCGCAGCGGCGTTCTCGCGGCGGGGGCTGCCGGCCCCAACCTCTCGGTCGGCGCCGACCTCAGCGTGCCCCTGTTCACCGGCGGCAGCGTGCGCAACTCGATCCGCGCCGCCCAGACAAGGGTCGAGGCCGGGCGGGCGGTGCTCCGCGCCGTCGAGGGTGACGTCTTCACCGAGGCCGTCGCCGCTTACATGGACGTGATCCGCGACCGGGCGATCGTCGAGCTCAACCAGAATCAGGTGCGAGTCCTGACCACCAACCTCGAGGCGACCCGCGACCGCTTCGAGATCGGCGATTTGACCCGCACCGACGTCGCCCAGTCGGAAGCGCGGCTGTCGCTGTCGCGAGCCAACCTCGAGACCGCCCGCGCCCGGCTCGCCGCCAGCGAGGAAAATTACCGGCGGGTGATCGGCCAGCGCCCCGGCACGCTGGCGCCGCCGCCGCCGCTGCCGCCGTTCCCGGCGAGCGCCGACGAAGCGGTTCGGATCGCTCTTGCCAACAATCCCGACCTGGTCGCCGTCACCCAGCAGGCCGAGGCCGCGGGCCTGGACGTGCGAGTCGCCGAGGCGGGCCGACTGCCCAGCGTTTCGGCGGTGGGCTCGGGCGATTACGTCAATGCGCTGGCCGGCGAAACCGGCCCGCTCGGCGCCACCGGCACTCGCACCGCGGTCGGCGTCAACGCCCGGGTGCCGCTGTACCAGGGCGGGCTGCCGTCGGCGCGGATCCGCCAGGCGCAGGCGGTCGAGGGCCAGTTGATGGAGCAGATGATCGGCACCGAGCGGGCGGTGATCGCCCAGACCCGCGCCGCCTTTGCCGCCCACCAGGCGGCGCTCAATGCCATCGCCTCCAACGAGCTTGCGGTGCGCGCCAACGAGCTCGCGCTCGAGGGCGCCCGGGCCGAGGAAAGCGTCGGCACCCGCAACATCCTCGACGTGCTCAATGCCGAGCAGGAGCTGCTCAATTCGCAGGTCGCTTTGGTCACTGCCCGCCGCGATTCCTATGTGACCGGCTTCCAGCTCTTGAACGCCATGGGCCAGGCGGAGGCGGACGATCTCGGCCTCGAGGGCGGCCCGCTCTACGATCCGCTCGGCAACTACCGCCGGGTCTCGGGCAATTGGAACGACTGGGCCCGCGACCCGCGGCATCGGCCGGTAGCGACCCGAACCGTTACTCCCGAGGAATTGCCCGACCGCCAAGGGGTGACACCGCCCCGCCAATAGGCAATATCACGCCCATGCAGTCGCCCGGCCGCGAACCGTCGATGGAAGACATCCTCGCCTCGATCAAGAAAGTGATCGCCGAGGAGAAGGAGCTTCGCGCCGCCGTCGCTCCGGAGCCCGCTGCCGACGAGCAGCCCGACGTCGAGGAGCCCGAGGGCGATGACGAAGGGGACGTTCTTGAGCTCGACGAGCCGCTGGCGCCTCCGGCCGATCTCGGTCCGCCCTTGCTCGACGAGACCGCCGCCGAGGCCAGTCGAAGCGCGCTCGAGACCCTCTCGACGGTGACCGCCAGCATTCCGGCGCCGCCGCCGGTCAACCCCCTCGAAGAAATGGTTCGGGAGATGCTTCGGCCGATCCTCAAGCAGTGGCTCGACGATCATCTTCCGCACATCGTCGAGGAGCATGTGAGGCGCGAGATCACGAGGATTACCGGCCGCCCGCTCTAGCCGCTTTGCCTCGCGCGCCGCCTTTGCTACGCGGCCGTCATGATGCGCTCGATCCTGATCGCCGCCGCCGCGGCCGCTCTCACCCTCCCGGTCGTCGCCGAGGCCCGGCCGATGACCGCCACCGACATGCACATGATGCGCCGCCTCGGCGCTCCCGAAGTGTCGTCCGACGGCCGCTGGGCGGTGTTCACTTTGTCGGACACCGACCTCGCCCAGAACCGCCGCAACAACCGGTTGCATCTGCTCGATCTTACCGCTCGCGGCGCGGTGCCGCAGCCGATCGCCGCGCTCGCCGACAAGAATGCCCGCGATCCCGTCTTCGGTCCTGACGGCGCGCTCTACTTCATCCTCGACAATGAGGTCTGGCGGATGCCGATCGGCGGCGCTCCGCAGCAGATCAGCAACTTCGAAGGCGAGATCGGCGGCTTCAAGCTCGCCGGCGACCGTTTGGTCGTCTGGGCGGACCGCGACCTGCGCTGCCGCGACCTTGGCTGCCGCGACGTGCCGAAGGCTGAGCCGCGCGGTACCGGCCGCGCCTACGACCAATTGTTCGTCCGCCACTGGGACGCGTGGCGCGATCCTGCCGTGCGCTCCCGGCTGTTCGGATTCACGCTGCAGGGTGGCCGGGTCGCCGGCGTCGGAGTGCCGCTGACCGGCAGCCTCGTCGGCGACGTGCCGGTGCGCCCGTTCGGCGGCGGCGACGATATCGTCCTGTCGCCCGACGGCCGAACGGTCTATTTCGTCCTCCGCGAGGCCGGCCGAATCGAGCCGACCTCGACCAACCTCGACATTTTCGCCGCCCCGACCGACGGCAGCACCCCGCCGGTCAACCTCACCGCCGACAATCCCGCGACCGACACCCATCCGGCGGTGTCGCCCGACGGCCGCACCCTCGCTTATGTCGCGATGCGCCGGGCTGGCTATGAATCCGACCGCCAGGTGATCCACCTGCGCGACCTCGCCACCGGCCGGGTGCGGGCGCTGGCGGAGAACTGGGACCGGTCGGTCGGCGGGATCGCCTGGGCCCGCGACGGCCGCAGCCTTATCGCCGAAGCCGGCGAGCGGCTCGACAATCCCCTGTTCCGCATTGACGTCGCCAGCGGCCGCGTCACCCGCCTGACCGGCGACGGCACCGCCCATTTCGCCAAGCCGCTGCCCGGCGGCGGGCTGCTTTACGCGCTCAACAGCGTCCACGCCCCCGACGACCTCTACCGGCTCGACTCGCGCGGCCGGAGCCAGCGTCTGACCTCGGTCAACGCCGGCCGCCTCGCCGAGCTCGACCCGGTGCGCTTCGACCGCTTCCGCTTCGCCGGCGCCGGCGGCGCCGAGGTGTGGGGAATCAAGGTCAAGCCCGCGCGAGGCTCCGCGCCGCTGCCCGTCGCCTTCATCGTCCACGGCGGGCCGCAGGGCAGCTTCGGCAACAGCTGGTCCTACCGCTGGAACTCGCGGCTGTTCGCCTCGCCCGGCTACGGCGTGGTCAGCATCGACTTCCACGGCTCGACCGGCCACGGCCAGGCCTTCACCGACGCCATCAACCGCGACTGGGGCGGCAAGCCGCTCCAGGATTTGCAGCTCGGCCTCGAACATGCCGTCCGCACCGATCCCCAGCTCGACGGCCGCCGCGCCTGCGCTTTGGGCGCCAGCTACGGCGGCTATATGATGTACTGGATCGCCGGCAACTGGCCCGACCGGTTCAACTGCCTTGTCTCCCACAACGGGGTCTTCGACACCCGCTCGATGGGCTACATGACCGAGGAATTGTGGTTCACCGAATGGGAGTTCGGCGGCACTCCATGGGACGTGCCGCAGGAATATGAACGGTGGAACCCGATCAACCATGTCGCCAAGTGGCGGACGCCGACTTTGGTCATCATTTCCGACCGCGACTATCGCGTGCCCTACACCCAGGGCCTCGGCGCCTTCACCGCGCTCCAGCGGCGCGGGATCCCGTCGCGGTTGCTGCGCTTCCCCGACGAGAACCACTGGGTCTTGAAGCCCAACAATTCGATCCAATGGTACGACGAGGTGTTCGCCTGGATGGACCGTCATACGGCCGGCAGGGGCAGTGACGGTTCCCTCCCCTGATGGGGAGGGGCTAGGGGTGGGGTGATTTTCGTCAATGGACGCGGCCTGCCCCCCGAGT